>FZPS01000051.1_pt212 | contig 44091 bp, 36 predicted proteins | sample 1817821 | NCBI WGS metagenome assembly FZPS01 (sample SAMEA104158645, study PRJEB21678) | metagenome | place: Germany | collected 2015-04-21 | reverse complement strand
CTCGCAGGAAGGCATGCAACTTCTTTCCGATGTCCGCCTGGGGATTGACCTTGGACTTATTGAGGACAAGAAGGGGCTGGCTTTAAAAGAACTTTTGGTTTTGCAGCGGCCTGCCAATTTACAGCTGCTTACCGGCAAAACTTTGGATGTTTTCGAGAGAGACAGGGAAAGAGCAAAACTGATGAGGCAATACCTGACCTAGTGCTTTTATATATTTAAGGAGGTGCAATTAATGTATATGTTTGGACGTTTTACACAGAGAGTGCAAAAAGTATTGCTTCTTGCCCAGGAGGAAGCAAAAAGCTTTAACCATAATGTTATAGGTACGGAGCATATTCTGTTGGGATTGGTGCGTGAAGGAGCAGGCATTGCCGCCAAGGTACTGATTTCCATGGGTGTGGATTTGAACAGAATCCGGATGGAAATAGAGAAATTAATTGGTAGGGGCAATGCACAGCTTGTTTCACAAAGTATAAGTTATACACCGCGGGCAAAAAAGGTGATTGAACTGGCCATTGAAGAAGGACAAAATCTCGGCCATAATTACGTGGGCACGGAACATTTGCTGCTTGGGCTGATCAGAGAGGGCGAAGGAATAGCGGCACAGGTCCTTAACAATCTGGGTGTTGACCTGGCTAAAGCGCGTAAGGCCGTCCTCGACATGCTCGGCAGTGTCCAGGGGTCGCTGCCTGAAAGTAAGGGACAGGCGGGAACGGCAACGCCGACAGTAGACCAGTTTAGCCGTGATCTGACGAAAATGGCAAAGGAAGGCAAACTTGATCCGGTTATCGGCAGGGAAGCTGAAATCGAGCGCATTATCCAGATTTTGTCCCGCCGGACAAAAAACAACCCTTGCCTGATAGGTGACCCGGGAGTTGGAAAAACTGCCATTGTTGAAGGCCTTGCGCAGCGAATCAATGAAGGGAATGTCCCGGAAAACCTGAAAGGCAAACGGGTAGTGGCACTTGAACTGGCCGGAGTAGTGGCAGGGACAAAATACCGGGGAGAGTTTGAAGAACGTTTGAGAAACATAATGGAAGAACTGCGTAATGCAGGCAATGTCATTGTTTTTATCGATGAAATGCACACCATAATCGGTGCCGGAGCCGCTGAAGGGGCAATTGATGCTTCCAATATTTTAAAACCTGCCCTGGCAAAGGGTGAACTGCAAGCCATAGGTGCTACCACCCTGGACGAATACCGCAAGCATATTGAGCGGGATCCGGCCCTGGAGCGCCGCTTCCAGCCAATAATGGTAGGTGAACCCACCAAGGAAGAATCCCTGGAGATTTTAAAGGGCTTGCGGGACCGCTATGAAGCCCACCACAGAGTTAAAATTACTGATGCGGCTTTAAAAGCTGCCGTCAATCTCAGTACCCGTTATATTAACGACCGCTTTTTGCCGGATAAAGCTATTGATCTGATTGATGAGGCTGCTTCCCGTGTCCGGATGAAAGCATATACTGCGCCGCCTGACCTGAAAGAAATGGAAGAACGCCTGGAGACACTGCGCCAGGAAAAAGAGTCGGCGGTTCGCAGTCAGGAATTTGAGCAGGCAGCAAAGCTGCGGGATAAAGAACAGCAGTTGAAGGAGGAGCTTGAAAACCTCAAGAGAGACTGGGAGCAGCGCAAGTTGAAGGATACCCAGTCAGTTACGGAAGAAGATATAGCACAAGTTGTTTCCGCCTGGACAGGAATTCCTGTCACTCAGCTTGCCCAGGAGGAAACGGAACGCCTCCTGAACATGGAGCAAATTCTGCATAAGCGGGTTGTCGGACAGTCTGAAGCGGTTAAGGCTGTATCACGGGCAATCCGCCGTTCCAGGGCAGGGCTGAAAGACCCCAAGCGCCCGATTGGCTCCTTCATCTTTCTGGGACCAACCGGAGTTGGTAAAACCGAGTTGGCCAAAGCGCTGGCGGAAAGTCTTTTTGGCGATGAGGATGCTTTAGTCCGTCTGGACATGTCAGAGTATATGGAGAAACACACCACATCGCGCCTGATTGGTTCGCCTCCCGGTTATGTGGGTTATGATGAAGGCGGTCAACTGACTGAACAAGTGCGGCGCAAGCCTTATTCGGTTATTCTGTTTGACGAAATTGAAAAGGCTCACCCGGAAGTGTTCAACGTGCTGCTGCAGGTGCTGGAAGACGGCAGGCTGACGGACGGCAAAGGCCGGACGGTTGATTTCCGCAACACAGTCATTATCATGACTTCAAATGTGGGTGCCGGCAGGTTAAAGCAGACTTCCCTGGGCTTCCGGCCCGGTAACAGTGAGAAAGACTATGAAGACATGAAAGATACAATTCTTGGCGAACTGAAGTATACCCTCCGTCCTGAATTCCTCAACCGCATCGATGAAATTATAGTCTTTCACGCTCTGGAAGAAGAACACCTTTCAGAGATTGTCAATCTGATGCTGGCAGAAGTGCAGGGCCGCCTGGCAGAGTACGGTATCGGAATTAAAGTTACCGAAAAGGCCAAAAAACTGCTGGCTGCTGAAGGCTATGACCCGGCATACGGCGCCCGTCCCCTGCGGCGTGTTATCCAGCAAAAAGTAGAGGATGAAATTTCGGAACAAATGCTAAGAGGAGAATTTACTGTAAATGACACCATAATCGTGGATGCAAAAAATAAGAAGCTTGTTTTCAGCAAGGAAAGCAAAGATAATAGCGGCAGTGATGACAGCAAAGACAAGACAGAGGCCGCAGAATAATTACAAAACAGGTGCTGCAAAAGCGTTACAGGATGCTTTGCAGCACCTTTTTTTTTCGGGACGACAACTAGAACCAAGAAGGGTTTGCTGCCGGGGTTTTGCTCAAGCATGACCGGCGGCGGGTTTTACCCGGACTTTAATTTACAAAAAACTGTTGCTGCTGCCGGTTTGTCTTTGTCTGCTGCCGTTAATAAGCAGGAAATCCCTCTAAGGCAAAGAAAACAACAGCTGCCGGATTGTTTTACAGCAAAAAGGATTTTTTCAGGCTCTGTAGAAATTAAACACTTGTAATATAATTGTGCTATACTTGTATATAGGGGCACATATACATTATTAACGAAACCTGTAGTGCCCGCGCAAAAGGAGCAGTCTGTGGGAAAGAAATTGCTCAGTTATTACCTGAGAGCCGGCTGCTGTTGTTGCAACGGTTGAAAACTATATTGAAAGGAGGAGTTTAATTTGAGCAATATCAAATATGATGTGTTTTCCGATGTTCCTCAATATGTCCCCTGTCAAGCGGGTTGCCCTGTGCACACCGATGTCCAGGAGTATGTGAGGCAGATCTCGCTTGGTAATTATGACAAAGCAGTGGAAGCCATTGTTGCTCCGAACCCGCTGGCATCTGTCTGTGGTATGATTTGTGCCCACCCGTGTGAAGATGAATGCCGGCGCAAGGATGTAGATGAAGCAATTGCTATCCGTGCTCTCAAGCGTTTCGCCCTGGAAAACGGCAAATGGCCGGAAGTCAAGAAAGCTGACGTGACCCGCCCGGAAAAAGTGGCCATAGTAGGCGGAGGTCCAGCCGGGCTTGCGGCTGCCAGGTATCTGGCGGAAATGGGGTTTGCCGTAACCGTCTTTGAAAGGGAAGCGGAAGCCGGAGGTGCCATAGCCAATTATATCCCGCAGTACCGGCTGCCTATGGAAGTGCTGCGCAGAGACATTTCCCGCATTGCTGCCCTGGGGGTGGAAATCAGGCCCGGGCTTGAATTGGGCAAAAATATATCCGTTGCTGAACTGGCCAATGAATACCAGGCAATTATTCTTGCCTTGGGACTGCCTACCAGCCGGACTTTATCCATTCCCGGCGCCGACGCCAGGGATGTAATGCTTGCCTTGCCGTTTTTAGGAGCTGCCAAATACGAAAACTTTAAATTTGAACCGGGCAGGCATGTACTGGTAATTGGCGGCGGCAATGTGGCCATGGACGTTGCCCGTTCAGCTCTGCGCTGCGGGGCGGAAAGCGTTAAACTGGCCTGTCTTGAATGCAGCAGTGAGATGCCCGCTTCCCCCTGGGAGAGGGAAGAAGCCCTTGAAGAGGGAGTAATTATGAACCCGGCCTGGGGGCCCAAGCGGATACTGGTAGATGATGCCGGCAGGATTACCGGCATGGAGCTCCAGGAAGTCGTAAGCGTTTTCGACGAGCAGAAGCGCTTTAACCCAAAGTACGGCCAGGAGACAAAGGTTATTGAATGCAATGTAGTAATTCTGGCTATCGGCCAGACAAATGATGATTTGTCATATTTAACCAGGGACGGCATTGAGCTGACGGAACGCGGCACTTTAAAATTTGACAGGCGCACCTTGCAGACAAGCAGGCCCGGTGTGTTTGCCGCCGGCGAAATTGTCACCGGCCCCGGTCTGGTCGTTGATGCCATGGCTAACGGGCAAAAGGTTGCCCTGGCCGTCAAGCATTACCTAGATAATATACCCTTTGATGCCGAACTGGCGGACCGTTATACGGTTTTAAAACAGTTGAATCCGGACACCGCTGAAAAGGTTAAGCGGCTGGATCGCAAGGCAGTGCCCTTGCTTGACGCCAAAAAGCGGGTGCAGAGCAATGAAACTGTGGAAATCGGTTATGATGAACGGACTGCCCTTTGTGAAAGCCGCCGCTGCATGGATTGTGCCGCCGGTGCGGAATGTATCGATGAGCTTTGCGCTGTCTGCCTGACCTGCCTGCGCATCTGTCCTTACGGGGTGCCCCATATCGATGAAAACGGGATTTTTACCATTCGCAACGATGAATGCCAGGCTTGCGGACTGTGCGTCGGCATCTGTCCCGCTTCTGCCATCCGTTTCCGCAACCATTATGCCCAGCATGCCCTTGACCGGCTGGAAGAAGCCGTTGCCTTGGCCGGGCAGGGCGGTGAGCCAGTGACGGTAGTTTTCTGCTGCAGTTACGGTGCCTTCGCGGAGCAGGCATTCCTTGATTATGTCAATAAGAAGAAACCGCAGAATCTGGCGATTGTCCGTGTGCCGTGCGTAGCCAAGGTTGAAATTGCCAATATCCTCAAGGCCTTTGACTGTGGAGCGGAGGCTGTCCTTGTCGCCGGCTGCGAGGAAGAAGAAGAATGCACTTACTTTGATGTTTCCAAGTGGGCAGCAAAACGTGCAGTCAGAACCGGGGAGATTCTGGCGGAAATCGGCCTGGAGAAAGAGCGGGTAAAATATGTAAGCCTGACACCTGATGAAGTCCGGAATTTTGCTGCCGCAGCCGACAGTTTTCTTACTGAAGTGGCGGCCGCACTGGCCGGCCAAGGAGGTGAAGAGTAAATGATAGTTGGGGAACGCAAACCTTTGGCGGAGATTTTGAAAGCCATTGAACCATACAAAAAAGTGTTAGTCTTGGGTTGCGGTGAATGTGTGACAGTATGTATGGCCGGCGGAGACAAGGAAGCACGGGAAACTGCCCTGGCGCTGTCCATTGCCCGCCGGAAAGCAGGCAACCCTTTGGAAGTGAAAAGCCATACGGTGGAGCGCCAGTGTGAGTTTGAATACCTGGAATCCGCCCGTCAATTGGTTGAGGAGGCCGATGTGGTTGTTTCCCTGGCCTGCGGCGTCGGTGTCCAGACCATGAACATGCATTATGAAGATAAACTGACTCTTCCCGGTCTTAACACTACCTTCATGGGAATGCCTGTAGAGTCCGGTGTCTGGATGGAGAACTGCCTGGGCTGCGGTTCCTGCGTACTGGAAGAAACCATGGGAATCTGCCCTATTGCCCGTTGTTCCAAGAGCATGCTGAACGGACCCTGCGGCGGCTCGCAGGATGGAAAATGCGAAGTCAGCAAGGATATAGACTGTGCCTGGCACTTAATTGTGGAACGGCTGATGAAATTTAACAAGCTTAAGCAGCTGCAGGAAGTCAAACCGCCGAAAGACTGGACACCGTCTCACCACGGCGGGCCGCGCAAAATGATCAGGGAGGATGTGAAGCTGTAATGACAAAAAGCAATCTGCAAAAAGTGTTGGAAAGCGGAATTTTTGCGGTTACAGGCGAACTTGGCCCTCCAAAAAGCGCGGAACGGGAAAAAGTTGAGCATCATGCCAAAATCCTCAAGGGTTATGTGGATGCCGTCAACCTGACGGATAACCAGACGGCCATTGTGCGGGCTTCCAGTATTGCCTGCGGCAAAATTATTCTGGATTTGGGAGTGGAGCCAAATATACAGATAACCTGCCGCGACCGCAACCGGATTGGCATCCAGTCCGATGTCCTGGGTGCCGTAGCCCTGGGAATTAAGAACATTCTTTGCATCCAGGGCGACCATGCAAGTTTCGGCAATGAACCGCAGGCCAAAAATGTTAATGACCTGGATTCAATAAATTTAATCAGTACCTTGAAAAAAATGAGGGACGAACAGGAACTTTTGGGCGGTGACAAGTTGGAAGCACCCATCGATATTTTTATCGGTGCGGTGGCCAACCCCTTTGCCGACCCCTTTGAGTACCGTGCCTACCGCCTGGCCAAAAAAGTAGCTGCCGGGGCCGATTTTATACAGACCCAGGCAATTTACGATATGGAGCGGTTTGAACGCTGGATGGAAAAGGTCCGGGAACTGGGCCTGCATAAGAAGGTACCCATTCTTGCCGGTATTATTCCCCTGAAATCAGTGGGAGCCGCCCGCTACATGCAAAAGAATGTTGCCGGTATGATTGTCCCCGACCATATTATTGACCGCCTTAAGGCAGCCGAGGATAAAAAGGCTGAAGGTGTTAATATCGCCGTGGAAATGATCAAACACCTGCAGACAATTGAGGGCGTTGCCGGTGTTCATATTATGGCTGTAGCCTGGGAAGAAATTGTCCCGGAAATTGTCAAGCGGGCAGGGCTTTATCCGCGTCCCAAGTTTGACTGAAATAGTTTACTGCAAAAATTAAGATAACCCGGTCAAGCTGCCGGGTTATCTTAATTTGTTAAGATCGCATTAAGGAAAAGGAAAATTTCAATGCACGGGGAATAGAATAAGGGGAAAACTTGTTTATACGGAGGTTTTTGTGGAGAAGCAATTTGTTGCCAAGCTGCAAATCGGCGACGCCGTTCACAGTGAATTTGTGGTGACGGAAAAGACACTGCTTGCCTTTAGCCAGCCCAACCGGGCCGGCGAGCAATACCTGCGGCTGCAATTGGCAGATATCACGGGGAGCATCCGGGCCGTAGCCTGGGAGCGCGGCCCGGAAATGGCGAAGCTGTTTTCCACCGGTGACGTAATCCGTGTACGGGGAGATGTGGTAAATTATAACGGTCCCCAGTTAACTGTTTATGATATTGAACCGGTGACTGAACATGAAATAAAAAAACACTATTTTATAAAAACATCCAAGCGCAGTATAGAGGAGATGCTGGAAGAGCTGCAATGGACGTGTAATCAGGTGACGGAACCGCATTTGCGGTGCCTGCTGGAAGCATTTTTTAAGGACAAAGAGTTTCTTGCGTCTTATGCCGGCGCACCGGCTGCCCGTTCCGTTCACCACAATTACCTGGGTGGGTTGTTGGAACATTCACTGGAAGTAGCAGCACTCTGCCGTCATTTTGCCGGCATTTATCCGGATTTGGACCTGTCTCTTTTGCTTTGCGGCGCTTTGCTGCACGATATAGGAAAAATTGAAGAGTATGAGATAAAAGGCCTGGCTATTGAACAGACAACACGGGGAAAGCTCAGCGGGCATATAATAATAGGCCAGGTTATGGTGGCGGAGAAAGTAAAAAGTATCGACAGTTTCCCGGAAAACTTGTATATTGAGCTTGCCCATATGCTTCTTTCCCATCATGGCCAGAAAGAATGGGGTTCTCCCGAAATACCAAGAACTTTTAATGCTTATGCGCTTTTTCATGCTGATTTAGTTTCGGCAAGACTTAACCAGTTTGCCCAGGCAGCAGAAAAAGGCGTGAACGCAGAGGGCTGGACACAATGGAACAGACTCTTGGGCAGGGATATTTTTATAGGGACGGCCGAATAAGAGGTGGTGATGAGGGTATGAAAGACAATGTAATATCATTTGAAAGAGATGCCGCTTTTTATCTGAAAAAGGGAGTGTCTCATTACCGGCATAACAGGATGGACAGGGCCCTTTTCTATTTCCGGAAAGCTGTTAATGCGGAACCGTTTAATGCCTTTAATCATTATAATCTGGCTTGCATGCTAAGCAAAACAGGCAGGCTGCAAGAAGCCAACAGGGTATTTCTGCATATTTTGGAAAAGTTAAATCCGCAAATGACTGAATGCTATTTTCTTTTGGCTATTAACTACGGGTTGCTTGGGAACCTGAACAAGTCCCGTTTATATCTGAGGAAATATTTGCAGGCGGACCCGGAAGGGGATTTGGCCGCAGAGGCGGCGGAACTGCTTGCCGTATTGAGTGAAAACAGCGATGACAGTCCTCCCGTATATACAGAAAGGGATTTTTGCCTGGAAAAGAATCTTTTTGCCATGGCCAGGAAGGATTTGCTTGCTTTGTTGCAGGGCAGCCAAGAATTGCGCCAGATCCTGTGCCGCTGGCTTTACGACGGCCCCGACGGGTTCAAGGAAGAAATAATCCTTCTTTACAGAGAACTGGGCGGAGAAGCGGCTAAAAGGGTACTGCTTGATTTTATTAAAAACCCCTGGATAAAAGAACGTTTTCGCCACCTTGCTATCCTGGTTTTGCGAAAACTCGGAGTCAGCGGCAGTGTAAGCATTTTCAGCTCCGGTAAATTAAGGGAAGCAAAACTTTCGCAGTTCTCAAAGATCAGGCCGGAATGGCGCCGGGAATGGCAGCAGGTAATAGACTGCGCAGTACACAATATGCGCAGAAGCAATTGCTATGAACAGGGCTTTTTTGATGATGTGCAGGCAATTTGGCGTGATTATATCAATAATGTATATCCGGATACACCCCGCATCGTCAAGGTGGAGACATGGGCTGCCGCCCTCGAGTACTGTTTGGCAAGATTTCATTATTTAAACTTGACACAGAAAAAACTTGCCGCAGAATACGGAGTCTCATGTGCCAGTATTTCAAGGAATTTCCGGGCAATGAACAAGGTTCTGCAACTGGATGAGAAAGCTTACCGCAATATGCTGTCATATATAAAAGGCGACTGAAAAAGCGGCACACTGTCTTTTTGCCGGGCATATAATAAAAATAACCCTCCTGTATACATATTATGTTTACAGGAGGGTTATTTTTGGAAATACAGGAAATAAAGCAAATCGCTGCCTTTCTGCCCTGTTATGAAAAGGGCAGGGGGCAGGGGATAAAAATATACTACCGCAACGGAGAAACCGGTTTTCTGCATTTGGCAATGAGGACTTTTTTGGCAAAAACAGCGGGCTTGTTTGCCGTCAGCTTGCGAGAATCAAGGAAGCGCTACGGTTTGCTGCTTGACCGGAAAAACCTTGTTCCACTTGTTCTGACGCCTTATTTGCTGTATGTGCCGCTTAAAGCCAGAATACCTGCTGTTCCGGGCGACCCGGCTTACGGCTATTTTCGCCTGCGCTCAATCATTGAGATAAATAGAGAACCACAGCCCTGCACCCTGTTGCTTGAAGGCGGTCATAACCTGACAATCAACCAGTCTTACCGCGGCACCCGCCGTCACCTGCAGGCGGCGCGGAAATTGGAAGATCTGCTGGTTAGTGAGCTTTTTCAAATCATGGATACCTGCTCCGACGGTAAGAACAGCAATTTACAATTCTGCCCTGCCTACAAAAAATGCCATATCCCTTCCCGTTAAGAAAAAAGCATAATTTTATGGATTTGTGAAAAGACTGATAAAGGATTCAACAGTAAATAGGAGCAGGAACAAGACATGGGCAATATGACTACGCTCACCTACAGTCTGCAGCATATTTTTTTATTGAAATTGTTAGCCCTGTTCCCCTTTGACAAAAGACGGACAATTCACAACTTCCTTTTTTTGGCCCTGGCAAAAGTACCGGCCAATTACCGTGTGGGTGTCAGTTATGATTTTTATAAGGGTGCTCTGGGTGTTCACAGCTTTCAAATACAGGGTTATCTCAACGATTTATGGAAAGGGGAGCTGCTGCTCCCCGGTTCCCTTTCGCTAAGCCAGGGCGGCCTTGATTTGTATTGCCGGACGGCCCCCCTGCTGCGCTATGAATATTTTCCGGAGCACTGTGTGAAAACGGCTTTACAGTATAAAAACAATCTGTGGCGAGTTAATCATGAGGTTATCTTCCATCCCCTGTACCGCAACTGCAAGAGGGGAAGAAAGATAGTGTTGCCAATTTTTTAAGTATTGCAGGCGCTTTTGGCGCCTTTTTGCTTGCAGGGCAAAAAAGGAAAAATGTTGGCAGGTGACGAACTATTACCGGCAGGCCGCAGGGGAAACGGCCATCAGTTGTGAAAGGATTGACAGTGTGGAAACGGTATTGCAGGGCGGTACAATAGTTGATCCCAGTCAGCGGTTGCACGGCCGTTATGACCTTTTAATCAGAGACGGTCTGGTCGCGGAGATTGCTGAAAAGATACCGGCTAGGGGCAGGAAGCCGGTAGATGTAAGCGGTCTCGTTTTGACTCCCGGATTAATTGATTTGCATACCCACCTGCGGGAGCCGGGGGAAGAACATAAAGAGACCGTGCTTACTGCGTGTGCTGCAGCGGTAGCCGGCGGTTACACCGCTGTAACGGCCATGCCCAATACTAATCCTGTTACCGATGATGCCGGCAAAGTCAGGCATATAAAACGGCTTGCCGCCAAAGCAGGCCTGGCGCGTGTTTTTCCTGTGGGTGCAGTTACCAAAGGACTGCAGGGCAGGGAACTGAGTGACATTGCCGCCATGGTAAGCGAAGGAGCTTGCGCCGTTACCGATGACGGCCGGGGCGTCCAGGATAGCGGCTTGTTGCGGCAGGCGCTGCAGGTCTGTGCCCGCTGTGGCATTCCCCTGCTGGAACATTGTGAGGATGAGACGCTTGCCGGGTGCGGGCAGGTGCATGAAGGGGAAATTGCGGAAAAACTTGGTCTGCCGGGCATTCCGGCCAGCTCGGAAACTGTAATGGTTGCCCGTGATGCCCTTTTGTCCGCCGAAACGGGAGCCCATGTCCATTTTATGCATGTTTCGTCCGCTTCATCGGTAGAAATAATCCGCCTGGCAAAAAAGTATCAACTCAATGTCACGGCGGAAGCAACACCCCACCATTTGCTGCTTTCGGAAGCGGCTGCAGACGGCTACAATACGGCGGCAAAAATGAAGCCGCCTTTGCGCTCTGAGGCGGACCGGCGGGCTTTGGTGCGGGCTTTGGCGGAAAATATAATTGATGTTGTTGCGACGGATCATGCCCCCCACGCAGAGGTTGAAAAGGAACAGGATTTTACGGCAGCCCCTTTTGGGGTAGTGGGCTTGGAGACAGCTTTTCCCCTGCTTTATACCTATCTGGTCAGACCGGGCATAATCACCCTTGACCGGCTGGTTGCTAAAATGTCCTGCCGCCCGGCGGAAATTTTAAAACTCCCCTATGGCACGCTTGCGCCCGGAAGTCCTGCCGATATCGCGGTTTTTAACTTGCAGGAGGAAAGAACAATTGACAGCAATTTCTTCTGTTCCAAGGGAAAAAACACGCCTTTTCACGGTTGGAAAGTTTACGGATTCCCCGTTATGGCTATCGTCGGCGGAAGGGTTGTTATGCGCGACGGTGTGATAAATTACGGTGAAGGATTGGAACAATGAGAAAACAGGCCATGGAAATTGTACAGCAGGAAAAAGTAGGCAAGGATATTTACCGCCTAACGCTGGCAGGCGGCCTTGCGGCCGTTCCCGGGCAGTTTGTCCAGGTTGGTGTTTCGGCGACAGCAGACCCTTTGCTTAAAAGGCCCTTCAGTATACACTATTGCAACGGCAGTACACTTGTGCTTCTTTATCAGGTAACAGGCAGGGGCACAAATCTGCTTGCGGCAAAGAAAGAAGGCGAAATTCTGGAAGTGACCGGCCCGCTGGGGCGAGGGTTTCCTCTTCCTGAAGAAGAGCGGGCCGTTGTGGTTGCCGGCGGCATGGGTGCAGCTCCCCTTTATTATTTGCTCCATGCTTTAAAGTCGGCCGGCAGGGATGTTACTTTTCTCTACGGGGCAAGAACTGCTGCGGCACTGGTTTTGCAGGAACAATACCGTTCGCTTGTCCGGCATTATGCGGTGGCAACGGATGACGGCAGCTTCGGCCGGCAAGGTCCGGTAACTGAACTGCTGCAGGAAGAATTAAGCCGGCGTCCGGGTGTAGTTTTTGCCTGCGGTCCTGAACCGATGCTGCGGGAGGCTGCAGCCATAGCTGCCGGCTTCAACTCCCGCTGTTTTGTTTCCCTGGAGGCGCGGATGGCCTGCGGAGTCGGAGCCTGCCTGGGTTGTGTAATCCCCGGCGCCGACGGCCGTTACCGGCGCGTCTGTGCTGACGGACCGGTTTTTGCAGCGGAGGAGGTTTTCCCCGCATGACTGTAGATTTGTCTGTTAAAATCGGCAAATTAATATTGAAAAACCCGGTTATGCCCGCTTCAGGTTGTTTCGGCTATGGTGAGGAGTATGCCCGTTTTTTTAACCTGTCACGGCTGGGTGCCATTGTCGTTAAAGGGACAACCATGAGGCCGCGGCCGGGAAATAAGCCGCCGCGGATAGCGGAAACTCCGGCCGGAATTTTAAACGCCATTGGGCTGCAGAATCCGGGAGCGGAAGAAGCCCGCCTCAGAATCAGGCAGCTTACCGGATACGGAATTCCCGTTATCGTTAATGTAGCCGGCAACAGTAAAGAAGAATACCTGCAGGTAATACAAACACTGGAGAAGGAAGAGGCGGCATCGGCCTATGAAATTAATGTTTCCTGCCCCAATGTTAAGGCGGGCGGGCTGTCTTTTGGCACGGATCCCGGAGTTATTTATGAGCTGGTTTCCCTTTTGCGGGCGGCAACAAAAAAGACGCTGATCGTTAAACTGTCTCCCAATGTGACAGACATTGCACCCCTGGCCAGGGCGGCGGAGGATGCCGGCGCCGACGCCCTTTCCCTGATCAATACCCTGGTGGGTACGGCAATAGATATTCAAAAGCGCCGGCCGCTTCTGGGCAACGTGACCGGTGGATTATCTGGGCCGGCCGTCAAACCGGTTGCCCTGCACTTTGTCTGGCAGGTGAGCGACGCCGTAAAACTGCCGGTTATCGGCATGGGCGGCATCAGCAGTGCGGAAGATGCCGTGGAATTTTTGCTGGCAGGGGCCTCGGCAGTGGCCATCGGCACTGCGAATTTTATCAATCCCCTTGTCTGCCTTGAAGTAATTGACGGTATTGCAGCTTATCTGCAGGAGAATAATTTCAACTCTGTCGGCGAGATTATCGGCTTGGCGAAGAAGGGAAAGGCGGGATAGTAACATAATGCGGGAAAGAATTATAGTGGCACTGGATGTGGAAAATGAGCATGAGGCCCTGGCATTGGCGGATCAACTGCGGGATTATGCGGGAGCTTTCAAAGTGGGCCTGCAGCTTTACGGCCGGGCAGGGCCGCCAATAGTCAGGTCGTTGACGGAAGATGGCCATAAAGTTTTTCTTGATTTAAAGTTTCATGATATTCCCAATACCGTAGGACAGGCTGCCGAAGCGGCGGTGGATACGGGTGCCTTTATGATTAATTTCCATGCTGCCGGCGGCCGCCGGATGCTGGAGGCAGCTGTTACGGCTGCAGGCAATAGGGCTAAATTGTTAAACCGACCTGCTCCCCTGCTGATAGGTGTTACTGTACTTACATCCCTTTCCGGGGAAGAACTTTTGGAAACCGGACTCAGCCGCACTGTGGAGGAGCAGGTTGCCGCGCTGGCTTGCCTGTGTCAGGAAGCCGGCCTGGACGGTGTGGTGGCTTCAGCCCGGGAGATTCCTGTAATCAGGAAAGCCTGCGGCCGGAATTTTCTTGTTGTCACGCCGGGAATCCGGCCCGTCTGGGCGGCGGACAATGATCAGCGGCGGGTTATGACTCCAAAGGAGGCGCTTAAGCTGGGTGCAGACTACCTGGTAGTCGGACGCCCCATAACGGCGGCCCCATCGCCTCGGGAAGCAGCCGCAAGGCTGCTTGCGGAGCTCGCCGGTGAAATATAAGGAGGTGGGCAGTTTTTGCAGGATATTATAAAGATACTGGAAGAAACAGGCGTATTAATGCAGGGTCATTTTCTTTTGTCCTCCGGACGGCACAGCAACCGTTACCTGCAGTGTGCCCGTGTTTTTCAGCATCCCCGTTATGCCGGGGAAATTTGCCGCCGGCTGGCGGAAAAATTTACGGACACAAAGCCTGATATATGCATTGGGCCTGCCTTGGGCGGAGTGATAATCGCCTATGAAACGGCCCGGGCACTGGGGGCCCGGGCATTGTTTGCCGAGCGGGATCAAGACGGTGTGATGACGCTGCGGCGCGGGTTTTCAATAACTCCGGGAGAGAAGGTACTGATTCTTGAGGATGTGGTTACAACGGGAGGATCTGTCCGGGAAGTTATGGAAGTTGTTCGCAGTCACAAGGGTGAGATTTGCGGTATTGGCTGCCTTGTCGATCGCAGCGGCGGCAAGGCCGATTTCGGAGTTCCATTCCGGGCCCTGCTGCAGCTTGATATCGCTTCCTATGATCCGGCAGATTGCCCGCTCTGTAAAAAAGGCGTTCCGGCTGTCAAACCCGGCAGCCGCAAGTAGCCCGCCTGTAAGATTGTAGTTATAAGATAGCGACTTTTGGCATGCAGATTTAGTCTGCATGCTTTTTTGTTGCCTGTTTCGTCAAGAAAGAAATTATTTTCCCAAGAATATAAAAAACAGTGAAATAATTTGTCTTTCAAAAAAGGTTTTTTTATATCCCTGTCGAAATTATGTTAAGCATGTGTAACAATCTTGCTAGCTTTTGTGAACAAGTGCAGCTCTGCCAACAGGAGTGAATAACAGCATGATTGAGATCAGGCACGTAAACATGGTGTATCCCAATGGTGTCAGAGCCCTTAATGATATTAACCTGACTATCGACAGAAATGAATTTGTTTTTGTGGTTGGTGCCAGTGGAGCGGGAAAATCGACATTAATACGCCTGTTGGGTTTGGAATTTCCACCTACGGTCGGAAAGATTAAGGTACTTGGCAAAGAATTGACACGCCTGCGCCGCCGGGAGATTCCGGCCTACAGGAGAAGTATCGGAGTTGTTTTTCAGGATTTCCGTCTGCTTGAAAACCGCTGTGTTTATGACAATGTGGCTTTTGCAATGCAGGTTGTGGGCGCACGGCCGCGGGACATCCGCTGGCGGGTGCCGGAAGCTTTGGAAGCAGTTGGCCTGCTTGACAAGGCACGCATGAAACCGCAGGAACTCTCAGGAGGTGAACAGCAGCGAGTATGCTTGGCCAGGGCAATTGTTAACAACCCTTCCCTGATTATTGCCGATGAACCGACGGGCAACCTTGACCCCAAAACGTCCATGGAAATAATGGAGCATTTAAAAGCCATCAATATCCGCGGTGCAACGGTTATTATAGCTACCCATGACAGGGAGATTGTAAATGCCCTGAAAAAAAGGGTGATTGCTCTGGAGAACGGTAGGATCATCCGGGACGAGCAGAGGGGAGAATACAGCTAAATGCTCATTAGAAACATTTTGCACTACATCAAAGAAGCATTTCTCAGCATTGGACGAAACGGTTGGATGAGCTTTGCATCCGTCTCTGTGGTTGCAGTTTCCCTATTTATCCTTGGTACTTTTTATCTGGTCAACCTCAATGCCGAGCACATTACTGCGGAATTGGAAAGCCAGGTGGAAATAATCGCCGAGGTGGCCGAAGATCTTACCGCTGAGGAAATCGAACAATTGCGCGTCACAGTTATTCAACTGCCGGAAGTGGAAGAAGTCCGTTTTGTTTCCAAAAGCGAAGCCCTGCAGAGGCTGAAGGAACGAATGGGTGAGGAATGGGTGGAAGGTTACGAGGATGAAGAACGCAACCCGCTGCCCCATTCCTTTGAAATCAGAACAATTGTACCGCAGGATGTTCCTATAGTTGCAGGCAAGCTTGGGGAAATACCGGGAATTGCCGATGTTGAATATGGCGCCGGTGTTGTAGAAAAGCTTTTCCGCGTCGGCAGCGTGGTCAGGTGGATAGGCCTGACATTTATGGTGGGGCTTGCAGTTACGGCAATGTTTTTAATCGCCAATACCATCAAGTTAACCGTCAATGCCCGCTCCAAGGAAATTATGATTATGAAGTGGGTGGGGGCTACAGAGTGGTTTATCCGCTGGCCCTTTGTCATTGAAGGTATTATTCTTGGTCTGATAGGTGCTCTGATACCCTCACTGCTCCTTTATTACCTGTACGGGGAAGCGGTGAACTGGTCACAGACAAACATTAATTTTTTGCCGTTGCTACCTTCCTATTTGGTTATAGGCGAACTGATAAAGCTGCTTTTGCTGTTGGGTACAATTATCGGTGCTTTAGGCAGCGCATTATCCGTACGAAGATTTCTCAAAGTTTGAGGAGGAGAATCAATGCCCGGAAGCAAGAAATCCTTTATTCTGCTGCTTGTCGCAATTATGTTGTGTGTTTTTGTCCTGCCTGCCTTTGCCGGCAGCAGCATCAGTGAAACACAACAAGAGTTGAAAGATGTGCAAAAGGATATTCAGAGCCGCAAGGAGGAACTAAGTCAGAACAAGAAAGAGCAGACAAGACTGTTAAGGGAAATAGACAACCTTAAAAAAGAAATTGCTTTGCTTGAGGGAGAAATTAGTTCCCTTAACAAAAAGATTTCGACAACTGAAGATGAAATTGCCGAGACTGAGGCCAAGCTGCGGGCAGCGGAAGAAAAGGTGGCACAGCTTGAAGAGCTTCTGGCTGTGCGGTTGCGGGTTATACATAAACACGGTGATGTCAGTTTCCTGGAAGTTCTGTTAAGCAGCACATCCTTTATTGATTTTCTTACCCGTTATAATGATTTGCAGCAACTGATAGACAAGGATAAGACACTCCTCGAAGAATGCCAGCAGGAAAGAGACAACATTGTTGCGTTAAAGGAGACCCTGGAGGAACAGCGGCAGGAGCTTCTGGCGCTGCGCCGCGAAACCCTGAATAAAAAACAGGAAGTGGAGAAAAAAAGAACCGAACGGCAGAACTTGGTGGCCGTACTGCAGGCGGATTATGAGGAGACAAACAGGCAAATAGAAAAACTGGAAGATGAAGCTAAAAAGCTGACGGAATTAATCAAGAGGCTGCAAGCCGCCCAGAGCGGTACGGCATCCCGGGGTACCGGAACACTGATCTGGCCTGTCGAGGATTACGGCAGGGGATGGATTACTTCCCATTACGGGTACAGGACGGATCCTATCAGCGGCAGAAAGGGATCTTTCCACGGCGGCCTGGATATCGGCATTCCTCACAGCCGCTGGCCCAAATCCCGCAGCTATATCGGCAACCCGGTGAGGATACTGGCTGCCGATTCCGGTACGGCTTATACATATCCCATGAACGGCGGTTATGGAAATTTGGTTATTATTGATCATCACAACGGTATTTCCACAGTTTATGCTCACTGTGACTCCTTCCTGGTTAAAAGTGGACAAGCTGTCGTTCAGGGGCAGGCGATAGCCATTGTCGGCAGTACAGGTTATTCAACGGGACCGCACCTGCACTTTGAAGTGCGTGTTAACGGAGAAAGGGTCAACCCCCTGGGATATCTCCGTTAGGAAAACAAAATCAGCCCGGCACGGACAACTCAAAGTAGTCCTGCCGGGCTTTTTTGCTGCAGAAAACCCGGGAATAAAAAAGGAATTGGATGAAACAAATGCCGGGTAGATAATTTGGGATAAAGGGTTTATAATGTTAGTGTTAAAGCGGAAAACATTAGCCTGAAAGTTGGTGTGACGGTGAATAGAAAAACAGTCTTCTTTTTGGTTCTCCTCCTGCTTGCCAGCAACTTAATTACCTTTTGGGTAACAGGCAATTATTATTGCACGGCTGAACAGGAGGCTGAACAGCTTCCCGAACCTGCTGCCGTCGAACCGGAAATACCTGAAGATCTTAAACCTTTCCTGGAAGTCCTTGAAATTTTGAGTGAACGTTATATTGACAAGGTTTCCCGGGAGGATTTAATCAACGAAGCTATCAATGGCATGGTGGGCTCCCTTAATGATCCGCAGACCAGTTTTTTTGAAGCTTCCGACTGGGAAGAAATGATGATTAAAATCGAAGGTTCTTTTTCAGGGATCGGTGTTAATATCATCTCAGTTGACAACTATATAACTGTTGTTTCGCCGATTAAGAATACTCCCGGCGAGCAGGCGGGTTTTTTGCCCGGCGACCGGATTATTGCCGTGGACGGAGTAAATATTGTCGGCAAAACCACTACAGAAGCAGTGAGCCTGATGCGCGGTCCGGAAGGGACCCCGGTTACCCTGACTGTGGAAAGGAACGGGTTCCCGGAGCCCTTGACGATAACGGTAGTCAGGGAAAATATTGAGATGCCCAGTGTTTTCCCGGAAATGGACGAACAGGGGATAGGCTATATTCAAATAACAAGTTTTTCCGAAAATACCGGCAATAATTTTCGCGAGGCGCTTTTGGAGCTCGAGGCGCAAAACATGCGCGGGCTGATTCTTGACCTGCGGGACAACCCCGGCGGCTTGCTGAATGAAGCTATCATAGTCGGTCAGGAAATTATCCCGCCCGGAATTATCACCCGCACGGTGGACGGCGAGGGCAATGTGCTCCAAAATTACCTCTCATACGGAACGGAAAAGGAATACCCCATAGTTGTTCTGGTAAACGGTTTCAGCGCTTCCGCTGCCGAGATTATTTCCGGTGCGCTGCATGATACCGGGGCCGGTGTCCTGGTGGGCACAAAGACCTACGGCAAGGCTACGGTACAACATCTGGAAAGGATAGCCGGCAACAGGGGTCTGAGTTATACAGTGGCAAAGTACCAGACTCCCAAAGGACGCGACATCCATGGCAACGGCCTGGAACCCGATTATTATGTAGAACTTCCCACAGACATCTATTTTGTCAGATATCAGTTGTTTAATGACCTGTCGGTCGGAGATGAGGGCGCCACAGTGTTGATACTGCAAAAGAAGCTAAAAGCAATGAAGTATGATGTAGAGGAAACAGCCATATTTGACAGACAAACGGAAAAAGCACTTCGCACCTTTCAGGAATCATACGGACTGCCTGTAACAGGAAAGCTGGATCAGGCAACCAGAACCGTGCTTTCCCGAGTTATGGAAGATGTCGCCGATGATCTGGATAAACAACTGCAAAAGGCAAGGACTGTTATCCTTGAAATACTAAATTAGGGGCAGGGCTTATGGAGATAAAAAGTATTATTGTCATATTTGCGAAAGTGTTCTTCAGCTTCCCTGTTAATATAGCTTATTGGCTGGTTTTGGTTCTTATCGGTTTTCAGTATTACCGTCTCATCAATAATGAGACAAAGCTCCTAGGCCGTCCGCGCAATTCCGTCTGGGAACAGCTGCTTTCTTCCGCTCTTTACGGGATTGCAGGCGGCTTCTTTGCCGCTGTGCTGCTGTTTATCTCCGGGATTTCTCTTTTCGAAATCGGCATTCAGTATGTCTGGCCGCTGGCTTTGCTTTTACTTTTTATTCATCCCCGTTTCCTATGTTTTGCATATGCCGGAGGCATTGTCGGCGCGGCAGCTGCTTTGGTGCAGCTGCTGGGCCGCAGCTGGCCTTTGCTCAGGGCAGGAATTTTTTCCGGGCTTTTTAATCTTTACATTCCGGGCCTTTTGGCGCTGATTGGAATTTTGCACCTTACGGAAAGCTTGCTGATAGCTCTAAGCGGTCATTTATATCCCAGTCCCGTTTATTTGGAGACAGAACATGGGATTGTAGGAGCCTTTTCCCTGCAAAAGTTCTGGATCCTTCCCCTGGTGGGCATGGTTGCGGAGGTTGTCAGCGTGGCTGAAGCAGCGGGCGGTGCGGCTATGCCGGAATGGTGGCCGCTCTTTGCCGGCCGTTTGACTGCAGAACCCGGGTTCACTTTGCTTTATTATCTGCTGCCCGTGGTTGCCGGATTGGGCTATGGCGATATCTGCATCTCCTCTACTCCCCGGCAGAAGGCAAAAAGATCCGCCCTTTCCCTGGCCGGGTACAGTCTGCTGCTTTTGGCCCTGGCTTTTACTGCCGAACACTGGTCTCCTGCCGCATTCCTTGCTGCCCTGTTTGCTCCTTTTGGACATGAATTTCTGATTAAAGCCGGAAACAAAAGGGAGTTTGCCGGCACTCCCCTTTATGTTCCTCCGGCTGTCGGGGTTAAAGTCATGGACTTGTTTGCCGATTCTGCCGCCGGAGCAGCCGGCATGCGCCCGGGGGATGTGATTGTTAATCTAAACGGCTGTCCTGTAAGCGATTTGCATTCTTTCCGCGAGCAGCTTCGCACTGCCTGGCTGCCCCTGCAGCTGCTTGTTAAACGGGACGGGCGGGAGAAGCTGATAGTTATCGATTCAACTTTGGATTTGGGGATTATACCCATGCCGGACAGAAATATGTCCAGGTTTATGAAAATCAGACAGCAGCTTGAAATAATTCGCATACTGAAAAAGAAACTGCAAGGACTGCGACGGCGATAAAGCGACTTTTTAGGGTATACTGTGGTAAGAGAACTATAACTACAGGAGGCAGGAAATGGAGCAGTCGGAACTGGAAACGGTAAATCTTATAAGGCAAATTAGCCTGTGGCAGGAGGAAAGGGCCCGGCAGTTGCAGCAGCAGCTGCAGCAAGCCGCAAGCGCACTGCTGACTGCCGGGCAGCTTGTGGCAGAAGAGATGAAATATTTCCACGAACTCCGGAAGGCTGGGGATTTACGGTTGCTAAAGGAGGCAGTTTCCCAAATTCCGCCGGCAGAAGAGAATATCACGCCCGAGCCCCGAAGAGAGCCGCCCCAGCTGCAGTAGCCGTTCAATATAAAAAGCAGCAATAGCAAAAGTAAAAACCTGCCTGGCAGAAAAGCAGGTTTTACTTGTTCACTTTCCTGCTTGCGAGTATAATTGTTAATACAAACACACGTTCCGGACAAGTCTATTTTACTGCTTTAAGCAGGCTGCAGTATGGTATAATAATTATGTTTACCTAATCGACAGCGGGGAGAAATTTTTATGGGTGTATTTAAGTTGAAAAGCAGTTACCGGCCGCAAGGGGACCAGCCCCGGGCCATCGAACAGCTGGCGGAAGGGATAAACCGGGGCCTAAAGCATCAGACACTTCTGGGCGTTACCGGTTCCGGCAAAACATTTACCATGGTCAATGTTATAGAAAGGGTAGGGAGGCCTACCCTTGTTATTGCTCACAATAAAACGCTGGCAGCCCAGCTGTGCAGTGAATTCCGGGAATTTTTCCCGGATAATGCCGTGGAGTACTTTGTCAGCTATTATGATTATTACCAGCCGGAAGCCTATATTCCCCATACAGACACCTATATAGAAAAAGACGCTTACATTAACGATGAAATTGAGAAACTGCGGCATTCGGCTACCAGCGCCCTGTTTGAACGGCGTGATGTTATTATTGTTGCAAGTGTCTCGGCAATTTATGGGTTGGGCTCACCCGATAAATACCGGGAACAGGTTGTTTCCCTGCGCACCGGTATGGAAAAAACAAGGGATGAGGTTATCAGGCAGCTGGTTGCCATTCAGTATGAGCGCAATGATATAAATCTGGAAAGAAGCCGTTTCCGGGTACGCGGAGATGTGCTGGAAATCTATCCGGCTTATTATACCGAAAGGGCTGTGCGGGTAGAATTTTTCGGCGATGAAATAGAGCGGATCCGGGAATTTGATACCTTAACCGGCGATGTTTTATGCGAAAGGGAGCATGTGGCGATTTTTCCTGCTTCTCATTTTGTTACTCCCCGGGATATTCTGGAGGAAGCCATTGTTGATATTCGCCTGGAACTGGAAGAAAGACTAGCTGTTTTGCGCAAGGAAAACAAACTTTTAGAAGCGCAGCGGCTGGAGCAAAGAACAAAATTTGACCTGGAAATGATGAGTGAACTGGGCTATTGCAGCGGCATTGAAAACTATTCCCGGCATCTGGACAGGCGTCCGCCCGGCTCCCGCCCTTATACTTTGCTTGATTATTTCCCGCGGGATTATCTTTTGCTGATAGATGAATCTCACCGGACGCTGCCGCAGATCCGGGGCATGTACGCAGGGGACCGCTCCCGGAAGGAAATACTTGTGGATTACGGTTTTCGTCTTCCTTCCGCCCTGGACAACAGGCCGCTGACATTTGCAGAGTTTGAGAATTTGGTTTCCCAGGTTGTCTATGTTTCTGCTACACCGGGGCCTTATGAACTGGAGCATTCGGAGCAGGTAGTGGAACAGATAATCCGTCCTACCGGCTTGGTCGATCCGGAAGTGATTGTCCGCCCGGTAAAAGGACAGATAGATGATTTATACGGTGAAATCCGTGAGCGTGTGGCTAAAAGGGAGCGGGTGCTGGTTACAACCCTTACCAAGCGGATGGCAGAAGATCTCACTGATTATTTAAGGGAACTGGGATTGAAAGTCAGATACCTGCATTCTGAGATAAATACCCTGGAACGGATGGAAATTATCCGCGATCTGCGGCTGGGTGTCTTTGATGTGCTGGTTGGCATCAATTTGCTGCGGGAAGGGCTTGACCTGCCGGAAGTATCGCTGGTGGCCATTCTTGATGCTGATAAGGAAGGCTTCCTGCGGGAGAAAAGGTCCCTTATCCAAACCATCGGCCGGGCGGCAAGAAATATAAACGGTAAGGTTATTATGTATGCCGACACCGTTACCGAGTCGATGCGCCGGGCCATTTCCGAGACTGAGCGGCGGCGCAGGCTGCAGATGGAATATAATAAAAAGTATAATATAACACCGGCTACCGTCCGGAAAGCCGTGCGTGAAGTTATCGAGGCAACACGGCATGTTAACAAAGAACTGCCGGTTTATCTGGACAGGGAGAAGCTCAAGTCCCTTGGCGCCGACCAGTTTAAAAAGGTGCTTGAGAATCTGGAAAAGGATATGAAGGAGGCCGCCCGCAACCTGGAGTTTGAACGGGCGGCAGAACTGCGCGATATTCTTTTTGAACTCCGCAGGAGCAGAGGGGAAAGGAAAGCCAATGGCACAGGAAAAAATCATAATCCGCGGCGCGCGCGTGCATAATCTGAAAAACATTAATGTGGAAATCCCCCGCAACCGCCTGGTGGTGGTGACGGGAGTTTCCGGTTCCGGAAAATCATCGCTGGCCTTTGATACTATTTATGCGGAAGGGCAGAGGCGTTATGTGGAATCCTTGTCGGCTTACGCCCGCCAGTTTTTAGGTCAGATGGACAAGCCGGATGTGGATTATATCGAAGGTTTGTCGCCGGCAATTTCAATTGATCAGAAAACTATTTCCCGCAATCCCCGCTCAACGGTGGGAACGATTACGGAAATCTACGATTATCTGCGGCTGCTTTATGCCCGCGTCGGCCGTCCTCACTGTCCCCATTGCAGAATTAGCATAGCTCAGCAGACAGTTGAGCAGATGGTGGACAGGATTATGGAACTGCCGCCCCGGACAAAAATTCAGGTCCTGGCTCCCCTTGTCCGCGGCCGGAAAGGGGAACACAGCAAACTGTTGGCATCGGTCAGGGCGGACGGCTTTGTCCGTGTGCGGGTGGACGGGGAAATCCGTGAGTTGGAAGAAGATATTCAATTGGAAAAGAATAAAAAGCACCATCTGGAGATTGTTGTGGACAGGCTGGTTATCAAGGACGGCCTGGAGACACGCCTCGCCGATTCACTGGAAACTGCTTTAAAATATGGCGACGGCCTGGTTATCATTGATGTTATCGATGGAGAGGAGTTGCTCTTTTCCGCCAAATTTGCCTGCCCGGAGTGCGGTTTTTCCTTTGAGGAGCTCTCACCCCGCATGTTTTCTTTCAACAGTCCCTACGGCGCCTGTCCAAGCTGCAGCGGGCTGGGTTTCCGGTCGGAGTTTGACCCGGATTTGATTGTGCCGGACAAGCGCCTTAGCCTGAGGGAAGGGGCTATCGCTCCCCTGGCATCGGGAAAAAGCGGTTATTACCGGCAGGTGCTGCTGGCGGTTGCCGAGTATGCAGGCATCGATCCCGATAAACCTTTTGAGGAACTGACGGAAGAAGAGCGGCAGATACTGCTTTGGGGCCTGCCTGACCGGATTCCTTTTCATTACGAGGATCCCCGGGGGCGGTTCCGCCGTTATAGTTTGGTATATAAGGGTATAATCCCTATTCTAAAAAAACGTTATCAGGAAACGGTTTCTAATTTTATTCGTGAAGATTTGGAAGAATATATGTCCCAGTATCCTTGCCCGGAATGCGGTGGGAACCGTCTGAAGCCGGCCAGCCTTGCGGTTACGGTAGGGGGTCTGAATATCGCCCAGTTAACTGCCCTGACAGTGGAAAAAGCGCAGGAATTTTTGAAAGAACTTGCACTTACGGAAAAGGAAAAGCAAATTGCCCGTCTTATTCTTAAAGAGATTGACAACCGTCTGGGATTTTTAAGGAATGTAGGTTTGGAGTACTTGACACTGGACAGGGCTTCAGGCACCCTTTCGGGCGGCGAAGCCCAGCGCATCCGCCTGGCAACGCAAATCGGGTCCAGTTTAACAGGTGTTCTTTATATACTCGACGAACCCAGTATAGGGCTGCACCAGCGGGATAACAAGCGGTTGATTGCAACGCTGAAAAAACTGCGTGACCTTGGGAATACGGTGATTGTCGTTGAGCATGACCAGGAAACGATAGAAGAGGCCGATTATATTCTCGATATCGGCCCCGGCGCAGGTATCCACGGCGGGGAAGTGGTGGCTACGGGAACAATTGAGGAAATAAAAAGGGTGCCGGAATCAATTACCGGCCAGTACCTGTCGGGGCGCAAAAATATTCCCCTGCCGGCAACCCGCCGGAAGGGGAACGGCAACTGGCTGGAACTCCGGGGTGCCCGCGCCCATAACCTGAAGAACCTGAATGCCCGTTTCCCGCTGGGAGTATTTATTTGCGTGACCGGGGTTTCCGGTTCGGGAAAAAGCACCCTGGTAAATGAAATACTGTATCGCCGCCTGGCCATGGAACTGCATCGCAGCCGCCAAAAACCCCTGGAACACGATGAACTTTTAGGACTTAAACACCTGGACAAGGTGGTTGATGTGGACCAGTCGCCCATCGGACGGACGCCCCGCTCAAACCCTGCCACCTACACCGGTGTCTTTGACTTAATCCGGGAGTTGTTTTCACGAATTCCTGAAAGCCGAGCCCGCGGCTACAAACCGGGACGTTTTAGTTTTAATGTCCGGGGCGGACGCTGTGAAGCCTGCCGGGGGGACGGGATACTGCGGATAGAGATGCATTTTCTGCCCGATGTTTACGTGCCCTGTGAAGTTTGCCACGGCAAGCGCTATAACAGGGAAACACTGGAGATACGCTATAAAGGCAAAAATATTGCCGATGTGCTGGCTATGACAGTGGCGGAAGCCCTGGAATTTTTCTCAGCTATTGAGCGCATAAAACGGAAATTGCAGGTACTATATGATGTGGGACTGGGTTATATCCGGCTGGGGCAGCCGGCCACTACCCTTTCCGGCGGTGAAGCCCAACGGGTTAAACTGGCAACGGAACTGTCCCGCAGAAGCAACGGCAGGACGCTTTACATCCTGGATGAGCCGACCACAGGGCTGCACAGCGATGATATAAAAAAACTCCTGCAGGTCCTGGACCGCCTGGTTGACAACGGCGATACCGTTTTGGTAATAGAACATAACCTGGATGTGATTAAAAGGGCGGACTATATAATTGATCTGGGTCCGGAGGGAGGAGATGCCGGTGGCGAAGTGATTGCCGTGGGCACACCGGAAGAGATTAGCCGCGTGGAAGCTTCCTATACCGGCCGTTTCCTGAGAAAAGTACTGTCCGGTCCCCGGGAGTGAGGATGTCATGACTGAGGGCAAAAAGCAAAACTTACAGCAAAAACTAAAAAATCTACCCAAAAGGCCCGGTGTTTACCTGCTAAAGGATAAAGGCGGCAACATCCTTTATATTGGCAAGGCAGTGGACTTGCGACAGCGGGTCCGTTCTTATTTTCAGGAGGGCGCTGCCGTATCGCCAAAAGTTAAGGTCCTGGCGGAAAAAGTTTCCGACCTGGATTACACTGTCACAGATAATGAGGTAGAAGCCCTAATACTGGAAAGCAACCTGATCAAGGAGCACAGTCCCCGTTACAATATTGACCTCAGAGACGACAAGCATTACCCTTACCTGCGGGTGGCGGTACAGGAGCGGTTTCCCAGGATACATGTGGCCAGGCGTGTGCAGAACGACGGTGCCCGTTATTTTGGCCCCTATCCCAATGCGGGAGCGGTCAGGGAGATAATCCGCCTCATCCACCGTCTCTTTATGCTGCGCATGTGCCGCGGGGCCATCAATTCGGATAAGTCCAAACGTCCCTGCTTAAATTATCAAATCAAGCGCTGCCTGGCTCCCTGCGCGGGGCTTGTCAGCGCCGAAGAATACCGCCGCGTAGTTGATGAAGTGCTGCTTTTCCTGGAAGGCAGGCAGGAAAAACTGCTGCAAAAACTGGCAGCCAGAATGGAAGAAGCAGCCGTAAACCTTGAGTTTGAAAAGGCCGCCCGTTTGCGGGACCAGTACCAGGCGGTGCAGGCAATTATCGAAAAACAAAAAATAGTGGCTACGACCGGGGGAGATCGTGATATTGTTGCCCTGGCGGCAGGGGAGGATGTGGGCTGCGTGCAACTGTTTACCGTCCGCAACGGCAGGCTGACAGGGCGTGAGCATTTTATACTGACAAACCCGACGGGCGAAAGTTCGACTGAACTATTAAAAGCTTTTTTACGCCGTTATTATCTTTTGTTCGCAGACATCCCCCCGGAAATATTGCTTTCCGAAGAAATTGACGAAAAGGAACTGCTGTCGGCCTGGCTGAAGTGGCGGGCCGGCAGAAAAGTCAGGCTGCATGTTCCCAAGCGCGGGAAAAAAAAGGAACTGGTGCGCCTTGCCCTGGAAAACGCGCAAATATTCCTGGAGCAGGAAGTCAGGGAAAAAGAAGCCCGCGATCCTGCTGTGGCGCTTGAGGCACTGGCTGCGGAACTACACCTGGTCTCTCCCCCTTTACGGGTGGAAGGATATGATATATCCCATTTTCAGGGTGAGGGGACAGTGGCTGCCATGGTTGTTTTTGAAAAAGGCCTTCCCAAGCCGAAAGACTACCGCCGTTTCCTGGTACGCGGCCTTGAGCGTCCTGATGATTACGCGGCTATAAGAGAAGTTGTAGGCCGCCGCTTTGCCCGCTTAAAAAAGGCCACGGAGCAGGAAGGGGCGGAAAACAGCGAAGATCCCTTCTCGCTGGTTCCCGATCTGATTCTTATTGACGGCGGCCGGGGGCAGCTGAATGCCGCCCTGCAGTCGCTGCAGGAAAACGGGTATGATGCTGCGGTAACGGCTGTAGCCCTGGCGGAAGAAGAGGAGTTAATATACCGGCCGGGGGTAAGCGAACCTTTGCGCCTGCCCCGTTCCTCTCCGGCCCTGCAGCTCCTGCAGCGCATACGTGATGAGGCGCACCGCTTTGCCCTTACAAGCCAGCGCAAACAGCGCACCAGGCCGTCAAGGGGGTCAGTTTTGCTTGATGTTCCGGGTATCGGCGCCAAACGCAGGAAAGCGCTTCTTAGGGCGTTCGGCAGTATTGAAGCCATGCGCCGGGCTTCTGTAGACGAATTGGCGGCGGTGGATACTATGAACAGGCAGGCAGCCATTAATTTGTATAATTATTTGCAGGAAAACGGCAGCTCAAAACAAGAGACATGAACTGGAAAAACAAGGATTTTCGTGGTATGATAGTAAAACCGGAAAGAGGTGTCCCAATGAACATTAAGCTGCTGGCTTTAGACCTTGACGACACCCTGCTTGATGAAAACTCCCGGATTTCAGATGTAAACCGTGCTGCAATCCAAAGGGCAGCCAAAGAAGGAATACTTGTTACTTTGGCCACTGGCAGGATGTTTTGCTCGGCACTGCCCTATGCCCGGCAGCTTCAGATAGACCTGCCGCTGATTACTTACCACGGCGCCTTAATTCGCATGGCGGACAGCAGGGAGACATTGCTTCATATTCCGGTCCCCCTGGACCTGGCCAGGGAAGCGGCGGCCATTGCGGAGGAAAAGGGGCTGCACATTAACGTCTATATTAACGACCGGTTGTATGTAGCCGAGGAGAACGAGTTTTCCCGCTACTATCAGAGCATTGCCGGTGTTGAGGTTGAGGCGGTCGGCAGAATCAGCACTTTTTTGAGGGAAGCTCCGACAAAAATTACTATCATTAATCGTGAGGGAACATTGCTAAAACTGCGTGATTTCCTTCTGCAAAGATTCGGCAGCAGTTTGGCAATCAATCTTTCCAAGCCGGATTTCCTGGAAATTACCGACAGAAGCGCTACGAAAGGCCGGGCTTTGCAGTTTCTTACAGAAATGCACCGTATACCGCGGGAACAGGTAGCGGCAATAGGTGACAGCTACAATGACCTGGACATGCTGCAATATGCAGGTATCGGTGTGGCTGTAGCCAATGCCCGCCAGGAAATAAAAGAAGCGGCTTCAATTGTTACGGAAAGCAATCTGAATAACGGTGTTGCCGTTTTTATAAATGACTACCTGGCAAAGCATAAGGAGGAAACATGTGAATGAAAATGGAGGAAATTCGGCAGAGGGCAAGGGAGAAACTGCAGGGATTCTGCCGCGTGTGCCGGCGGTGCGACGGCAGGGCTTGTGCCGGGGAAGTACCGGGCATGGGCGGTATTTTGTCGGGGCGGGCTTTTCAGAACAATGTCAGCGCCCTGGACATGTATCACGTCAATCTAAGAACTATTCATCAGGTGGAAAAGACGGATACGTCCATCAAACTCTTTGGGCGCTCTTTTCAGACGCCTGTTTTTGTTGCCCCGCTCACCGGAGCTTCTTATAACATGGGAGGCGCCCTTTCCGAGGCTGAACTGGCCTCCTGCCTGGTTAAAGGGGCTCAGCTTGCCGGGTCCTGTGCCTTTACAGGGGACGGTGCTGAAGCAGATATATATGCAGCGGGACTTGCCGCCCTGAAAAAACATGGCGGCGGCGCGGCCATCATTAAACCGCGCAGCATGGAAAAAATCAAGGAATTTATCCGCCTGGCGGAGGAAAACGGCGCCTATGCCGTCGGTATTGACATCGACGGAGCCGGACTGGTAACCATGGCCTTGAAGGGACAGCCGGTAGGGCCGAAAAGCTATTACCAGCTACGTGAACTGATCGGGATGACTTCACTTCCTTTTATCCTGAAGGGTATTATGACGGTGCAGGAGGCCGAGATGGCTGTTGAGATGGGTGCCGCTGCCGTTGTCGTCTCCAACCACGGCGGACGCGTCCTTGACTGTACTCCCGGCGTAGCCGAAGTGCTGCCGGAGATAGTGGAACGGGTTAAGGGTGAAATAACCGTTATAGCCGACGGAGGCATCCGCAGCGGTATCGATGTTTTAAAAATGCTGGCCTTGGGCGCTGACGCGGTGCTTATAGGCCGTCCGGCAATCTGGGGAGCCTTTGGCGGGGGCAGCATGGGAGTCAGGAAAATTATAGAGACCATGACCGAGCAGCTTTGCCACGGTATGCTGATGACAGGCTGTGTTAATTTGAAGGCTGTTGATCATCATGTTATTTATTAACTTGAACTCAGGAGGGGAAAATAAAAATATTGCATTTTAATGCTGCCTGCGGTTTTGACGGCAGGGGGTGCTTTTAGATGCAAGTATATGCCGATTATCATACTCACACGACATACAGCCACGGCAGAGGCAGTATTGAGGAAAATGTAGAGGCTGCGCTAAAGCGCGGTTTGGAAGCGGTCGGGATTACAGATCACGGTCCAGGGCATTTTTTTATCGGAGTGTGCGGTCTTCCCGCCCTGCGGAAGATGCAAAGGGAGATTGTGCGGCTGCGGAAGAAGTACCTGCAGATAAAAATACTTTTTGGCATCGAGGCCAATATCATTGATACTGACGGGACCATAGACGTACCGCTCCAAATCCTGCCGGAACTGGATATCCTGCTTGTCGGCTTTCACAAACTGGTTAAGCCCCGCAGTGCGAAGGCCCTGCTTTTGGGGGCCGGAAATATGATGGCCGGCGGTTGCGGCCTGCGGCCGAAACTGCTGCGGGCATTGAATACCAGGGCAATTTGCCTGGCTGTGCAGCGTTATCCCGTTTATGCCATTACGCACCCCGGACTGCAGGTTGATATTGATACTGCGGAGCTGGCCGCCGTTTGTGCGCGCCGTGGCACATTGTTTGAAATAAACAGTTCCTACGGCAAAGAGCTGGACGGTTTTATCAAAACAGCCCTGCCTGCCGGGGTTAATTTTGTTGTCAACAGTGATGCCCACACACCGGAGAGAGTCGGCGACTTTCAGGAAGCCTGCAGGCTGATAGAAAGGCTGCAGGTGCCACCGGAAAGGGTTGTCAATTTACGGACTAACCGGCTGTAAAGCAGGAGATTGAATGCCGAGGGAGAAGCTTCTCAATTGCAGCCTTTGCGATGGGAGGGGTGAATCAGATGGAAGGTATCCGCTTCGTAATTATTACCGGACTGTCCGGTGCCGGCAAAAGCCAGGCGGTTCACAGCTTTGAGGATCTGGGGTATTTTTGCATTGATAACCTGCCACCGATGCTGATCTCCAAGTTTGCCGAACTGGCGGCACAGTCAGAGGGCAAAGTCAGCAGGATTGCCCTTGTTTCCGATATCCGGGGCGGTGCCTTTTTCTCCAGTCTTATGGAAGCGCTGGAACAACTGGAGAGAGCCGGGTTTGATTATGAAATACTCTTTTTAGAGGCCGATGATGAAGTCTTAATTTGCCGTTTTAAAGAAACAAGACGCCGCCATCCACTGGCTTCCATGGGCAGTATTGTTGAGGGCATAAAAGAAGAAAGAAAACTGCTGGCAAAAATCAGGGCCCGTGCCGACAAACTGATAGATACTTCTTCTCTTACTCCCAAGCAGCTGAAGGAGGAGATCACCGCCCTTTATGCACCGGGCAGCAGTCAGGAGAATATACTAATAACACTGGTAGCCTTTGGGTTCAAATACGGCATTCCCCTTGATGCCGACCTTGTTTTTGATGTGCGTTTTTTGCCCAATCCCCACTATATTGAGCACCTGCGCCCCTTGACAGGCAATGAGGAAGAAGTGAAAAACTACGTCTGGAAAAGCAGTATTACCTACAAGTTTTTTCAAAAACTTTGTGACCTCGTTACTTTTCTTATTCCTCTTTATATTAAAGAAGGGAAACCGCAGCTGGTTGTTGCCATTGGCTGTACCGGCGGCAGACACCGCTCCGTGTCCATTGTCAATGAGCTGGAAAAGAAACTCAAAGGCAAGAATTACCAGGTTATCAAAGAGTACAGAGATATATTTAAAACATAAAACGGGGAGATACGAGCGTGATGCGAAAAATAAAATCTCTTTCCCTGAACCAGGCAAAAAAGCAACCTTATCTGCGGAAAAGGCGCCAAAAAGACCCCTGGTACCCGGAAGAAAAGGACCGCATTGAAGCCGGTCCGGTGCTGGCTGCTTTGGGAGGCGGAACAGGGCTTTCCACTCTTTTAAGGGGTTTAAAAAAATATACTGCCAATATTTCCGCCATAGTTAATGTGGCTGATGACGGAGGCAGTTCGGGCCGTTTGCGTGAGAATCTAAATATGCTTCCTCCCGGAGATATCCGCAACTGCCTGGTTGCCCTAGCCAATACGGAGCCGCTGCTGGAAAAGGTTTTTCAGCACCGGTTTACAACAGGAGACGGACTGCAAGGTCACAGTCTTGGCAACCTGTTTCTGGCTGCCCTGACAGAAGAATTCGGTTTTGAGGAAGCCATTTTAGCCGCCAGCCGCGTTCTGGCTGTCAGGGGACAGGTACTGCCGGTGACCTTGGATAAATTAACATTGGTTGCCAAAATGTCTGACGGGCGCATTATACGCGGGGAGAGCAGCATCTCCAAGGCGGGCGGCAAAATTGACCGCCTGTATCTGGAGCCCGGGACCCCTTCCGTGTATCCTGCAGCCCGGGCAGCCATTTTAAATGCTCAACTGGTTGTTGTAGGCCCGGGCAGCCTTTTTACCAGTTTGCTTCCCAACCTTCTTGTCCCCGGTGTGGTAGAAGCCTTTGAAAATACAGCTGCCCACAGGGTTTACATTTGCAATGTCATGACACAGCCGGGAGAAACTGACGGGTACACGGCGGCAGACCACCTTGAGGCTATCTGCGACCATACCGGAGTGGAAATTTTTGATACCGTTCTGATTAATGACAATCTTGATATTCCCGGCAGTCTGCTGGATAAATATGCTCAAGAAGGAGCTGTTCCGGTAGAGCCCGATTTGCACCGGATAAACAGGACTTCTGTCAGAGTAGTAACCGGAGACTTCATTTCACCTAACGCCGTTGTCCGGCATGACCCCGATAAACTTGCCGTCGCGGTGCTGGAACAAGTCCTGTAAGATTTTAAGATCAGTGGAACTTTGGTTAAGCGAGGTGTAAAGCCTTTGACCTATGCACTGCAGGTTAAGAATGAACTGGCGCGACTTAAACAGGGCAGGAAATGCTGTCAGAAGGCGGAACTTACCGCTTTTCTGCGTTTCAGCGGCAGTATCAATATCTCCGGTAAAAATATTTCCTTAAATGTAATCACAGCCAACCCGGCGGTTGCCAGGCGCATTTTCAAGCTTTTTAAGCGGTTATTTGGCCTTAATTCCGAACTTATTGTGCGCCGTAAATCGAGGCTGCAAAAAAATAATGTCTATTTAATCCGTATTGCTCGCACAGGACGGATTTTTAACGTCCTGGGGCAGCTGGGGCTCCTGAAGGACGGAGTACTGTGCCGGGAACTGCCGGAAGCGGTGCACAGAAAAAAATGCTGCCGCCGCGCTTATCTCCGCGGGGCTTTTCTGGCTGCCGGCTCCATATCCAACCCGGAGAGTTCCTATCATCTTGAGATTTACACCGATTACCAGCAGCATGCCGATGATCTTGCTGCCGTTGCCGCTACCTTCGGGCTGCAGGCAAAGGTAAAAAGCCGGAAAAACAAATATCTGGTTTATATCAAAGACAGTGAGCAGATTGTTGAGTTTCTCAATATCAGCGGTGCTCATTCCGCTTTGTTGGGGTTCGAAAACATTCGCATTTTAAAAGATATTCGCAATCATATCAACCGCCTTGTTAATTTTGAGACGGCAAATGTGGGCAAAACCGTTAAAGCTTCTGTCCGCCAGATTCAGGCAATCCGCCGGATTGAAGAACACTGCGGTCTGGATTCCCTTGACCCTGCACTGCGTGATATTGCCCGCCTGCGCCTGCAGAATCCGGAAGCAAGCCTTGCCGAGCTGGGAGAGATGCTGCAGCCGCCTCTGGGCAAATCAGGCGTTAACCACCGCCTGAGGAAAATTGAAAGAATCAGTAAAGGCCTGGCTGAAAATAATAAATAAGCGCGCAGCGCTCTTTTTTATGGTTTGTTTCCCGTTATTATGCTATACAATTTACTAAATAGGCTAGCCCATTTGGCAGGATATTTGTAATTAGTATAGAAGTATTGTTTTGATTTATCGCTCCCTGCACCGGGAACTGCCCGGCCCGGTTTGCAAGGTTCCGGACGGTTGAGTGTGGGTTTGTCACAGGGTTAATGACAACTGTTCCTGTGTATACTAATGGGCAAAGACTTTTAACATTTTTCACAAGGACCTGCGCCGGGTAAATGATATGCACTTGTTTAACTCTTCGGAGATGCTTTGTAAGCGTCAGTCATATTTCGGCTCGGAGGTGGTCATATGGCAATAAAAACGGTAAGGGATGTGGAACTGAAGAATAAACGTGTTTTTACCCGGGTGGATTTCAATGTTCCGCAAAACAAGCGCGGGGAAATCATTGATGATACAAAAATCCGGTCAGCTCTGCCAACCATCAGGTACTTGCTGGAAAATGATGCGAAAGTAATTCTGGCCAGCCACCTGGGCCGGCCAAACGGGCAGGTTCAGGAAGACCTGCGCCTGACGGCGGTGGCCGGCTGTTTGAGCAGGCTGCTGGCTGCAGAAGTTGTGAAAACGGAGGAAGTTGTCGGTCCCCGGGTAAAGGAAGCCGTCAGCAGATTAAAACCCGGACAGGCACTTTTGCTGGAAAACGTCCGCTTTCATCCCGGGGAGAAAAAGAACGATCCGCAGTTGGCAAAAGCCTATGCCGAATTGGCTGATATATTTGTCTCCGATGCCTTTGGCACAGCCCACCGGGCTCATGCTTCCAATGTGGGTGTCGCCGGGTACCTTCCTGCAGCAGCCGGTTTTTTAATGGAAAAGGAAATTAATAGTTTACGGAGGGCAGTACGAAGTCCGAGACGCCCCCTGCTTGCTGTTGTCGGCGGCAGTAAAATAGCCGATAAAATTGGGGTTCTTAATAGTTTTATCAAGCTTGCCGATGTTATTCTGCTGGGAGGGGGTATGGCCAACACTTTTCTGCGGGCAAAGGGCTATAACCTGGGAAAATCCTTGCTGGAAGAAGACCGACTGCCGGAAGCCGAATGCATATTGCAAGAAGCGGAAAAGCAGCAGGTAAAGCTGCTGCTGCCGCTGGATGTCACTGTTTCCACAAGCCTTGACGATGAGGCAAGTGTAAAAAATGTCCCGGTGGATTCAATTCCGGCCGACTTTATGGCTCTGGACATCGGCCTGGAAACGCGTGAAATATTTGCCCGTGAAATAAAAAAGGCGGGTACGGTTCTCTGGAACGGGCCGCTCGGGGTTTTTGAGGTTGAGGCCTTTGCCCGGGGGACAATTGCCGTGGCACAGTCGATTGCCGCAGCCGGGGCTTTTTCCGTAGTTGCCGGCGGTGATGTAGTGGCCGCCGTGGAAATGGCAGGGGTAGCGGATAAGATATCCCACCTTTCCACCGGCGGGGGAGCCGCTCTGGAATTCTGGGAAGGGAAGGAACTGCCCGGAATAGCCGTTATTGACGAAAAGTAAGGGGGATTGTTATGCGTCTACCGTTTATTGCAGCAAACTGGAAAATGCATAAAAGCAGACAGGATGCGGCAGCCTTTGTTGAAAAGTTCGCAAACCTTGCCGAAAGAGGGAATGTGGAAACGGCAATTTGCCCGGCCTTTCCCCTGCTTTCTGCTATAGGAGAAGCCTGCCATAGGCAAGGCATACGACTGGGAGCGCAAAATATGCACTGGGAAGAAGCGGGTGCCTATACCGGGGAAGTTTCGCCGCTTATGCTGAAGGAACTGGCTGTTGATTATGTTATTTTGGGACATTCAGAGCGGCGGCAGTTGTTTGCGGAAACGGACCGGCAGATTGCGCGCAAGGTAAAGACGGCGTTTCGGCATGACCTTATCCCCATCCTTTGCGTGGGTGAAACTTTGTCCCAGCGCCAGGCCGGGCAGGCTGCAACGGTTGTCAGCGAACAGGTTGCCGCAGCCTTATCCGGTCTGGATCCCTCACAGGTCAGAAGGCTTATAGTTGCTTATGAGCCGGTCTGGGCTATCGGCAGCGGCCTTGCGGCAACGGCCGGCGACGCCGGCGAGATGGCTGCACTGATTAGGAAAATAATCGGAGAAATGTTCAGCTTGAAAACGGACCGTGACGTCCGTATAATATACGGCGGCAGCGTTACTGAAGAAAACTGCGGGGATTTCATAAAAGAACCGGAAATAGACGGTGCATTGGTAGGCGGTGCAAGTCTTGATGCAGCGAGATTTGCCGGCATTATCAAAAGGACCCGGGAGGTGACCGAATGAGCCGGCCAAAGCCGCTTGCCCTGATTATCCTGGACGGCTGGGGATGCGGTGAACAAACTTGTGGCAATGCTGTCATGAGGGCGAATACACCCTATTATAAGCATTTGCTTGCCTCTTATCCCGCCGCCTGCCTACAGGCGGGCGGGGAGGCAGTCGGCCTGCCGGAGAGGCAAATGGGCAATTCTGAAGTCGGCCACCTGAATATTGGGGCGGGCCGCATTGTTTACCAGGACCTGACCCGGATTACCAAGTGCATAAGGGAAGGAAAATTTTATACGAACCCGGTTTTGCTTAAAGCCATGGAACATGTCAAAAAGTCCGGTTCTGCCCTGCACTTGCTGGGACTCTTGTCCGACGGCGGTGTGCACAGCCACCTGCAGCATCTGTTTGCATTGCTTGAGCTGGCCCGGCAGGAGGGAGTGGCAAAAGTTTTTGTGCATGCCGTCTTAGACGGGCGTGATGTCGGTCCCACCACTGCCCGGAAGTACATATGCGCCCTGGAGGAAAAAATTAGCGAACTGCAAGTGGGCGCGACGGCTACCATAGCAGGTCGTTACTATACCATGGACAGGGACAGGCGCTGGGAGCGGACAGAACTGGCTTACCGGGCCTTGGTTTACGGCGAGGGGGAAATGGCGGCAACTTCCTTGCATGCCCTGGAAAGAGCTTATGAGCGGGAAGAAACGGATGAATTCGTCCGGCCTACGGTTATTATTGACAGCAGCGGCCGTCCGCGGGCAGTGATTGGCACAGATGACGCCGTTATTTTCTTTAATTTCCGACCGGACAGGGCGCGGCAGATCACAAGGGCGTTTACTGACAGAAACTTTACCGGGTTTAACCGCGGGGAAAACCCGCCTTATCCTTATTTTGTCTGTATGACGGAATATGATGCAACCATTGACGCTCCCGTAGCTTTTCCCCCGGATCATCTTCGGCTGACACTGGGAGAAGTTGTCTCGCAAGCCGGCTTAAAACAGCTGCGGATAGCCGAGACGGAGAAATATGCCCATGTTACCTTTTTTTTAAACGGCGGAGAAGAAAAGCCCTTTCCGGGAGAGGAAAGAATACTAATACCGTCGCCTAAAGTTCCCACATACAATTTGCAGCCGGAAATGAGCGCCTTTGAGGTTACTGACAGAATTCTGGAGGAAATAGAAAAAGATAAATATGATATAATTATAGTTAATTATGCCAATGCCGATATGGTGGGACATACCGGGGTAATAGAGGCAGCCGTTTCCGCCGTTGAGGCCGTTGATGCTTGCATCAAAAAAGTTGTGGAAGCAGTGCTGGCCAGGGGAGGAGCGGCCTTTGTCACGGCTGACCATGGCAATGCCGAACAAATGACCGATGAATCCGGCAAGCATCCCTTTACTGCCCACACATCAAACCCCGTACCTTTTGTTTTTGTATCATCCACCCCGTATAGCCTGCGCGATCAAGGCATTTTGGCAGATATTGCCCCGACAATTCTGGATTTATTGGAATTATCCCAACCGCCGGAGATGACGGGAAAATCCCTGCTTATGCGCTGGGAATAGTATAAGGAGGCTTGCTAACTGATGACAACCATTACAGAAATTCAGGCCAGGGAAATATTGGATTCCCGCGGCAATCCCACACTGGAAGCGGAAGTACGGCTGGCCTGCGGCGCTTTCGGACGGGCAGCCGTTCCGTCCGGCGCTTCAACAGGCGCTTTTGAAGCGATAGAACTGCGTGACGGGGATAAAAAACGCTATTTAGGCAAAGGCGTTCTGCAGGCAGTCAGGAATATTAATGAGATTATTGCTCCCGAGCTCTTGGGGATGGATGCCTTGGAGCAAGCACGCATTGATGCAATAATGATTGCCCTGGACGGCACTGCCAACAAAGCAAAACTGGGAGCCAATGCAATCCTGGGCATTTCCCTTGCCGTAGCCAAAGCCGCAGCCAATGCCCTGGGACTGTCCCTTTACCGCTATTTGGGCGGGGTCAATGCCAGGCTTTTGCCTGTGCCCATGATGAACATACTAAACGGCGGCAAACATGCCGATAATAATGTTGATATTCAGGAGTTTATGATTATGCCTGTGGGAGCGCCTTCCTTCCGGGAAGCTCTGCGCATGGGTACTGAAGTATTTCACAATTTAAAAAAGGTCCTGCAGGAACAGGGTCTGAATACTGCCGTCGGCGATGAGGGCGGTTTTGCGCCCAACCTGACATCCAACGAAGCGGCTTTGGAAGTTATCATGAAAGCCATAGAGAAGGCGGGTTACCGGCCGGGCAGCGATGTTGCCCTGGCGCTTGATGTGGCTGCCACGGAGATATATAAGGACGGCTATTATAACCTGGCAGGGGAAGGGCTGCAGAAAACGGCTGAGGAAATGATCGCCTATTACGAGAAGTTGACAGCTGCTTATCCCGTTGTTTCTATTGAAGACGGGCTGGCGGAAGAGGACTGGGAAGGCTGGAAAAAGCTTACCGAAGCCCTGGGCAGCCAAATCCAACTGGTGGGAGACGACCTGTTTGTAACCAACATGGAGCGGTTCCGGCGCGGTATAGATTCGCAGACAGGCAATGCCATTCTGATCAAATTAAACCAGATTGGAACCTTAACGGAGACTCTGGACTGTATACACCTGGCCCGGAAAAATGGCTATAATGCAGTTATTTCCCACCGTTCAGGGGAAACAGGAGATGTAACCATTGCCGACCTGGCGGTGGCAGCGGAAACGGGACAGATCAAAACGGGAGCTCCCTCCAGGGTGGACCGGGTGGCAAAGTATAACCAGTTGCTGCGTATTGAAGAAGAATTGGCCGCCGCTGCGCTTTTTGCCGGAAATCCCTTTGTATAATGCGGAGGCGGCAAACTTTATTGTTTTTTGCCCTTCCCTGTGGTAGAATAGCTTATGTCTCAGTTTTTACAACTGCGGTTGTTCATAGCTTGCAAGGAGGTGTTTCCAGGTGAGGTTTGTACTGAACCTTATTTATATTCTTTCGGCTATTGGCATGATTGTCTCTGTTCTGATGCAGTCTTCAGAGTCAGCCGGCCTGTCGGGGACCATTACTGGCAGCGCCCAGACATATTTTGGCAAGAAAAAGGGAATTGATAAATTTCTGTCCAAACTGACGATTGCCTTTGCCGTGTTGTTTATGGCCTTGTCTGTTCTTTTGTCTGCCCTTACACTTTAAACTGCATATTTTGTTGCCATAGCTTTCTTAATATATTTTAAAAGAAGGTGAAGGAAAAATGGACAAGATCTTCTATCTCATTCCGCTGGCGGGCCTTATCGGACTGCTGTATGCTTTCTACCTGGCGGCAAAGGTCAGCAGGGCTGATGCCGGAACTGCCCGGATGAAGGAAATCGCCCGGGCCATTCAGGAAGGAGCAATGGCTTTTCTCGGACGTGAGTACCGGACGCTTGTAGTTTTTATTATCATTATGTTTGCAGTTATTTGCCTGTTTATTGATCTTGGTACTGCCGTCAGCTACCTGGTTGGCTCCATTGCCTCGGGTCTTGCCGGCTATATCGGCATGAGCATTGCGACCAAGGCCAATGTGCGGACGGCCAGTGCTGCCCGCAGCGGTTTAAGCAGAGCGCTTTCCATCGCCTTTTCCGGCGGCGCCGTAATGGGACTTTCCGTAGTTGGCCTGGGGCTTTTGGGACTGGGCATACTATACATAATTTACCCGTATCCTGAAATAGTCAATGGTTATGCCCTTGGAGCATCATCCATTGCCCTGTTTGCCCGTGTAGGCGGCGGTATCTATACCAAGGCGGCCGACGTGGGCGCCGACTTGGTCGGCAAAGTGGAAGCAGGCATCCCCGAGGATGATCCCCGTAACCCTGCCGTTATTGCAGATAATGTGGGCGATAATGTGGGCGACGTTGCCGGTATGGGAGCGGACCTTTTTGAATCCTATGTCGGTTCCATTATTGCCGCCATGACTATCGGCATTACCGTCTACGGCACCGAAGGCGTCATTGTACCGCTGCTGGTTGCCGCTACCGGTGTCCTGGCGTCTATTATAGGCAGCTTCTTTGTCCGGGCCAAGGACGAAAGAAAACTTTCCGCCGCCCTGGAGCGGGGTACGCTGATCAGCGGTTTATTAGTCATTGTAGCTTCTTATTTTATTGTCAGAGAATACAGTTTTGAATTTGGCGGCATGGGACCATTCTGGGCCGTTATTGCCGGCCTGCTTGCCGGAATCATTATCGGCCGGGTAACAGAATACTATACATCGGATAATAACAGGCCGGTTAGAAATATTGCCGATAATTCCAAGACAGGACCCGCCACAAACATCATCGCCGGGCTGGCTGTGGGGATGCGTTCCACATTGCTGCCGCTTTTGGTTATTGCAGTAGCAATTTTGGTTGCCAATTATACGGCGGGCTTGTACGGGATAGCCATTTCCGCTGTTGGCATGCTGGCCACGGCCGGAATGACCGTTGCCGTTGATGCCTATGGCCCTGTAGCCGACAATGCCGGCGGGATTGCCGAAATGGCCGAATTAGATGAGTCTGTGCGTAAAATTACCGATAAACTGGATTCCATGGGGAATACAACAGCGGCCATTGGCAAGGGTTTTGCCATCGGTTCTGCCGCCCTGACCGCATTGGCGCTTTTTTCCGCTTATACCCAGGCGGTAGGCATTGAGACCATCAATATTACAAGCGCCGAGGTCATTGCCGGTTTGCTTATCGGCGGTATGCTGCCCTTCTTTTTCTCGGCTCTGACCATGGAGGCAGTGGGACGGGCGGCCTTTGACATGATTGAGGAAGTAAGAAGGCAGTTCCGGGAAATCCCCGGCATTATGGAAGGTAAGGCCAAACCGGATTATGCCCGCTGCGTGGATATTTCCACGGGAGCTGCACTGCGCCAGATGATAATCCCCGGGCTGCTTGCCATAGTAGCGCCGCTCCTGGTCGGTTTCGTGCTTGGCAGGGAAGCCCTTGGAGGGCTGCTGGCCGGTTCTCTTGTGAGCGGTGTTCTGATGGCAATTTTTATGTCCAATGCCGGCGGCGCCTGGGACAATGCCAAAAAATATATTGAGGGCGGCGCCCACGGCGGCAAAGGTTCCGAGCCCCATAAGGCCGCGGTGGTGGGCGATACGGTGGGTGATCCCTTCAAGGACACCTCAGGGCCTTCACTGAACATATTGATAAAACTGATGAGTATTGTAGCCCTTGTCTTCGCCCCGTTGTTTTCAAGGATTACACCTTTGATAGAACGCCTGTTCTAGAAGAAAAGAGCGGCAATTGCCGCTCTTTTGCATTCTCCGGAAGCAACGCTTTTGCCGGTGGAGTAGAGGGGTTTTCTTAATAATATGCGGCTGCGATTGCCGCAACACATGAAGAATAAAAATAAACGGCAGGTTGAAAAATAAAAAATCAGAGCAAGCCTGGGGAGAAAGAGGTAAAATATGAGTTTCGAGGATAAATTATTGACTTATATGCGGGAAGTTGCGATTAAGCCATTAAAGATTGATGAGTTAATCCGTAATTTGGGAATAACGGACAAACGGGAAATAAAAAGCCTGCAGAAGCTGCTGGAAGAAATGGAGCAGGAAGGCAAAATTATCAGGACGCGCTACGGGCGGTACGGCGTACCTGACAAAATGAACCTGGTGGTCGGCATGCTGCAGGGCAACCAGGCAGGTTTCGGCTTTATCCTGCCCGACAAAGAAGAATTGCCTGATGTTTATATCCCGGCCGGTCAGATGAACGGGGCCATGCACGGCGACCACGTGGTTGCCCGCCTGCTAAAAGGCGGCGGCAGAAGCAGAGAAGGCGAGATCATCCGCATTTTAAAAAGGCGTTCTCCGCTGATTGTCGGCCGTTACGAGAGCGGCAGGCAGTACGGTTTTGTTATTCCCGATGACCAGCGAATATTTCACGACATCTTCATCCCGAAAAAGAAAACAAAAAAGACAACAAAACTTAAAAACGGTATGAAAGTCCAGGTAAAAATCACCCGCTGGCCGGAAAAGCGCCGCAACCCCGAGGGCGAAGTGGTGGAGATTTTGGGATTCCCGGGAGACAGGGAAGTAGACACGCTGGCAATTATAAAAAAATATGAACTGCCGGAAAGATTCCCGCCGGAGGTGCTGCGGGAGATTAAGGCGCTTAACAGAAATATCGGTCGGGAGGACCTGCAGGGCAGGGAAGACTTGCGCGATTTGCCGCTGGTAACCATTGACGGTGCCGATGCCAAGGACCTGGACGATGCCGTTTCGCTGCGCCGCAGTGACAAGGGCTGGGAGTTGGTGGTGCATATTGCCGATGTCGGCCATTATGTCCAGGAAGGCTCTGCGCTGGACCGGGAAGCTTTCAACCGCGGTACAAGTATTTACCTGGTTGACCGGGTCATACCCATGCTGCCGCCGGAACTGTCTAATGATATTTGCAGTTTGAACAAGGGGAGCGACCGTCTGGCCCGGAGCGTGATTATGGAACTGGATGAAGACGGCAACGTAAATAATTACAGATTTGCAGCCGGCGTTATCCGGGTCCGGGAGCGGCTGACCTATGACGAACTCTATGCCATTCTGGAGGAAAAGGATGATCATTTGCGGGAGCGATACAGGGAACTTGTGCCCATGTTAGAAGAAATGGCCGCATTGGCCGGAGTTTTGCGCAAAAAACGCCTGAAACGCGGAGCGATTGATTTTAACCTGCCGGAAGTGCAAGTTGTTCTTGCCGATGACGGCAAACCGCTGGACATAAAAAAACGCCCCCGGACAGTAGCCGAACAAATTATTGAAGAATTCATGCTGGTTTGCAATGAAACGGTGGCTGAGCATTTTTACCACCTGCAGCTGCCTTTTATTTATCGTGTCCACGAGCGTCCGGCTGAAGAAAAAATCGTCCAGTTCCGGGAATTTATCCACAATCTTGGCTATTCACTCAAAGGAAAACCGGAAAGAATCCATCCCCGGGTACTGCAGGAACTGCTTGGAGAAGTGGAAAACAGACCTGAAGAGCGGGTTGTTAATACAATGCTTTTGCGGGCTATGAAACAGGCCAGATACTCGCCGCAAAGGAGCCTTCATTTTGGCCTGGCTGCAGAATACTACACCCACTTTACCGCTCCCATCCGCCGCTACCCTGATCTGGTCATTCACCGGTTGATACAGGAGTATTTGCAGGGTATGCCAAAACAAAAACGCTTAAAGAGGATTAATAAATTCGTTGCCGAGGCGGCGGAAAGAGCTTCCCTGCGTGAAAGGGTGGCCATGGAAGCGGAAAGGGAAAGCACTGATATGAAAATGATTGAATTTATGTCAGATAAAATCGGTGAGGAATTTCCGGCCGTAATTTCCGGTGTAACCGCATTTGGCCTCTTTGCCGAACTGGACAACTTGGTTGAAGGGCTGATACATGTTTCCAGCATGGATGATGATTATTACCACTTCCATGAAGACAAAATGGCCCTGATTGGTGAAAGGAGCGGCAGAACTTACCGCATCGGCATGCCTGTGCGGGTAATTTTAAAGCGCGCCGACAAGGAAAACAGGCAGATTGATTTTATCCTCGCGGAAACAGATTAGAAAATTGTGTTCTACCGGTGTAAAATTTGTGTATGGCCAGGGGCTTGGTTTGTGCCGGGAGAGTTAATTGCAAGTGACATTAGCACAGAATAACTACAAAATATGGAAGCTTTAATTTGACGAAAAATCCGGCAGATGTTATAATACCATTGCAGCTGAAAACAGGTAGTGTAGACCCTATTTGTCTTAGGCAAATAGGGTTACTTATCCGGAGAGGTTTGTTATGGAAAAAAAAATACTTGCCAGAAATCGCAAGGCATTTCATGATTACCACATTGAAGAAACTTATGAGTCCGGAATGGTGCTGACCGGAACGGAAGTAAAATCAATCCGGGCAGGCCGCCTGAACCTTAAGGACAGCTACGCGACCATTGAAGACGGCGAACTTTGGCTGCACAACATGCATATCAGTCCCTATGACCAGGGCAACCGTTTTAACCATGACCCTCTCCGCAAGCGCAAACTGCTGATGCACCGTCGTGAAATCAACCGCTTATTCGGCCTAACAAGGGAAAAAGGATACACACTGGTTCCCCTGGAGGTATATACTAAAAAGGGATTTATAAAAGTTGAGCTTGCTCTGGCCCGCGGGAAAAGGCAGTATGACAAACGGGCCGCCATTGCCGCCAAAGAGGCAAAACGCGAAATTGAAAGAGCTTTTAAGGAAAAACAGCATTATTGACATGGGGGCGTTTTGGATTCGACGGGGGCAAGATGGGTAAGAGTAGCGAGTCCGGGACCATGGCCCGGTCAACAACATGGAAGGCATATAAC
>FZPS01000168.1_pt51 | contig 44279 bp, 47 predicted proteins | sample 1817821 | NCBI WGS metagenome assembly FZPS01 (sample SAMEA104158645, study PRJEB21678) | metagenome | place: Germany | collected 2015-04-21 | reverse complement strand
TTATATATTTTGACAATTTGCTTCTTGAAATTTTCCTCATAATATTTTTTTGACATGTCTTTCTCCTCCAATAATTTTATTATATCATGTTCGGAGAAAAACTGTCCTATTTAGTATAGCCTATCCAAGCTTTTGATATAACTTTTTTATTCATTAATACACTTCCTTTTAATATTTTGGATAAAGCAAGGAGACACCCCACCTAGGAAGGTGAAATGCCTTTTGATTTAAGACTACCATATATTCAATTGCTTGGCAAGAATGGTTACCGATGGTTGAAGGGCTTTTGTCTTAAAACTAACATATTATGAAAATATTACCCCGGTTAAGTATGTAGATAATACTGAAGAGATCAAATCCTGATAGGACTGTAAAAGCTACTTTTTTTAATGCTATAATATATACAAGAAGCCTTATTAGTCTTATTTGGAAAGGGGATTACCTTGAGAAGAGAATATATAAATTACGATGTAGGTGTACCTGTTGATATTTCCTTTGTTAGTGTAGAAGATTATCCTATTCATTGGCATAATTCTATAGAGATTATTTATGTACTAGAAGGAAAGTTGGAAGTTTATATAAATTCAATTAAATACGAAGTCTACGCTGGAGAGCTTGAAATTATTAATATGGATGAAGTTCATCACCTTAAAGGTAGTGAGGGAGATAATAAGGTATTGATCTTTTATATTGATCCCTACTTTTTTGAAAGATACTATTCTGATATAGAAAACATGTACTTTTATACCAATTCCTCCATTGAAAATGCACAGGCAGGAGAGGAATACGAGGAATTGAGGGCCTTGCTAGCGGCAATATTATGCGAAAAGGTTCAAATGCAGGAAGATTATGATGAAAATATTAAGGATATCTTGGTAGAACTTCTCTATCATATTATAAATAATTTTAACTACCTAATTTATGAAAAGGAAGAGTTAAAAGAGGATATAAACTTATTTAGAAGATATCATAGTATATCTAAATATATTTCTAATAACTATAATCAAAATATAACCCTAAAAGATATTGCAGAAAAGGAGTTTTTAAGTCCCCAGTATTTATCTCAGGAGATTAAATATGCTACTGGGTATAGTTTCACAGACCTAGTAAATCTGACTAGGGTGGAAGAATCTATAAAACTCCTTCTAGACAGTGATAAAAACATATCTGAAATTTCAGAGGAAGTAGGTTTTTCCCATACCAGATACTATAATAAAAACTTCAAGCGCTTTTATAAGTCTACACCTCTCCAATTTAGAAAGAGATACAAGGTAGATGATGAGGACCTTGAAAGGCTGAAAAAAGTTAAGAGCCTAGATTTAAAGGAAAGCGTTAATTACTTATTGAGCTATTTACAAAGTTACGATAGGTTTAACTATGAGGATAGGCTTATTAAAATAAATATCGATGTAGATAATGATCTTGGTGCTTTTTCCAAGGACTTTAAAAATATAATTACCATTGGAGATGCCTTTGACCTTTTAATTGAAGATAATAAGGATACCCTGGAAGAATTGCAAGGGGAGATTGGCTTCCAGTATGCTAGGATCCTAAATGTATTTAGTACTGATATGGCTATATTTCCCCAATCTAGCTTCTTTAATTGGAACAGGAACAAGGAGGTATTGGAGTTTTTATATTCTATCGACATTAAGCCGCTGATTGTAATTGATTCTACTGGCTTTTCTGAGGATAACTTCCTTGGAGCCTTCCAGTCATTTTTAAGCTACTTTAGTGGATTAGAGTCAGTGGACTTTTCAGAGTTTAGATTTGAATATAGCCCCTCTGTTTCAGAAAAACTAAAGGGAAAAATCAATGAACTGATAGGGAAATTATATAATATAGATACAAATAGTATAGCTTCCTATAGTGACACAGCAGAAATCAATCCTATCTATGATACTGCTTATATGATTCCTTACATTATCCATAACTTAATATTTAACAATAATTCCTTGCAGTTTTTAAGGGCCTTTGATGTTTTAGATAAGCAAGTAAATATAACTAATGAAGTGTTTTTTGGCTATCCTGGCCTAGTTAATGATATGGGGATAAAAAAACCTTCTTACTATGCCTACTATTTATTAAACAAACTTGGTGACCGATTGGTAGCCCAGGATAATGGCTATATTGTTACAAAGAGTCAAGATGGCTTTCAGATACTTCTTTATAACTTCTATGATAACTTAGACAATTTAATTCCTTTTAAAGATGACTCAAGGCTTAGGGTTCTAAAGAATGTGGCATCAAAGAAACTGTCCTTAAATATTACCAATATACAGTCAAATATTAAGGTAACAAGCTATGAAATAAATGAAAGTGAAGGTTCTTCCTTTAACTATTGGCTTCAAATGGGGAAACCTATTAGATTGAGCAAGGAGGAAAAGGAAATCCTACATAAGGCTTCCTTTCCTGAAATTGAATTCGAATATTTCAAAAAAAGCGCTGTTGTAAATATACAGGCAGAGATAAAAGGCCATGGCGCTATGCTAATTTTAATAAAAAAGGTACAAAAGCACCAATAAAAAAGGTACTTTTGTACCTTTTTATTTTTTGCCTCCTAGGTTGATAAAGATAAATGTACTTTTTATTGACTTTAAAAGTGAATGTAATGAAGCTGGATAATCTATATAATTAATATATGATAACTTCGGATTTTAAGAAGTCTTAAGTATTATCCATATCCAACTTGTAGGAGGTGAGAAATATGGGGAATAGTAACAATATTTTTTCTAAAGAGAATACTAGTAGGCTACTTTTAAGATTTGCGGTGCCGGCAATTATTTCCTTGTTGGTGGTAGAAATCTATGCTATGGTGGACACCGTATTTGTTGGAAGGTATATAGGTGTAAATGCAATAGCAGCTCTTACTATAGCCTTTCCAATACAAAAACTCTTATCTGCCATTGGTCTGCTAATAGCTATCGGTACTTCAACTCATATTTCAAGAAATTTAGGTGAAAAAAATCCTACTGAAATTAAGAAAACAATAGTGAATTCCTTTTTCATTTCTATTATTTTAATGATGTTGGTACCCTTCATTATATACGTTTTTAGGAGTCCTATTTTAGATAAATTAGGGGCAAGTCCTCTTACCTACTCTTTAGCAGAAGACTATGTATCTTTGGTCTTATTGTCTGGTATCTTTCAGTGTTTAGGTATGGTAATGTCTTATGTTATGACATCCTTTGGTAAGACTAAGGTTAATCTTTATGCCAATGCTCTTGGGGTTTTAGTTAATATTATATTGGATTATATACTAGTTGCTAAATTACAAGTAGGTATTGAAGGGGCCGCTATTTCAACGGTAGTATCTCAAGTTGCAGTTTCTGCCTTTGCCTTCTATTATTTTAGGGAAGCAATTAGCTATTATAAGATCAAACTATCCTTGAGAGCAGCCTTGCATTCCCTTAAGAAAAATATAATTTACAGTATCTTAGCTATAGGTTTTTCAACCTTTATAGTAGAGATTTCCGATGCAACAGGGACTGTTATATTAAACAATTTACTCTACTCTTCAGGAGGAGATAGTGCTATTACAATTATAGGGGCAGTAACTAAGGTTTCAATGTTTATGTATATAATAATCATTGGAATAAGCTCAGCCATGCAGCCTATTGCTGCCTATAATTACGGTGCAGGCAAATTAGATAAAGTTAAGGAAACTGTTTACACTACCATTAAAATGGCCATAATAAGTTCAGTGGTATTGGCCTTATTTATGGGCATATTTACAAGGGAGATTCTAGGCTTCTTTTTAAAAGATACAGAAATCTTAAGCCGAGCAGTGAAGTCCTTTAGAATTTGCATATCCTTGATACCATTAACAGGGGTATACTATGTGTTGATTTATTACTATCAAGCCATAGGCCGGGCTAAAAAGGGTTTTCTCCTATCAATATTTAGGGATATAATAGCCTTTATACCTTTAGCCATAACTCTTGTTCAAGTTTTAGGAACCCTAGGAGGATGGTTTGCTTATCCTCTTGCAGATTTCCTTTCTGCTTCAATTTCAGTCTATCTTTTAGTTAAGTCCCATAAAGGCAAGAAGAAGTTAGAAAAAGAAAGAGAAGTTCAAGTAGAAGTATTTCCCGGGAAAGAGCTACCTCTTACTTCCTAATTAATAGGATAAAGTTAAGCAAGGCCTTAACAAGGGGAATTCAATGATTTATAATATAAGTATAGAGATAAATTATTAAGTTAAAGGTATTATATATGAATGGTGGTGTGTGTAAATGGCTGAGAGAATCATAATTGTGGGAGGCGGAGTTGCTGCCGTTAGTGCTATAAAATCTATAAGAGAAATTGACGAAAAAGTTGAGATATACCTATTTGGAAGTGAAAGGTTTTATCCTTATTATAGGTTAAGGTTAACAAAAGCTTTATTTGAAAATGCCTTAAAGGATAAGATCATGTTAAAAAAGATAGACTGGTATGTGCAAAACAATGTTAATCTCCATATGGGAAGATCCGTAAGGGAGATAAATACAGATAGGAAAGAAATAATTTTAGAGGATGGCAGTAGCTTTAAATTTGACAAGTTGCTTTTAGCCAGTGGATCTCACAATTTTAAGCCACCAATTAATGGGATAGATAAACAAGGAGTATATACTATACGTAAGCTTGAAGATATAGAAGAACTCAAATCCTATATTAAGGACAAGGAAACCATATTAAATATAGGTGGAGGAATTCAGGGACTAGAAACTGCATGGATACTCCATCAAAATGGAAAAAATGTAATTATAGCAGAAGCCATGGAAAGGCTTATGCCTAGGCAGCTAGATGAAAGAGCCTCTAGGATTTTGCAAAAGTCAATTGAATCCTTAGGCATTAAGCTCCTTATAAACAAACAGGTGAAAAGCATTGAGGGCAAGGATAGGGTAGAAGGTTTTACAATAGATTCAGGAGAATATTTTCCTTGTCATACAGTAATTTATTCTGTAGGAGTAAGGGCCAATATAGATTTCCTTAGGAATAGTTCCATAAAAACCAATGTAGGTGCAGTAGTTAATGAGTATATGGAAACTAGTGAGAAGGGAATTTATGCTGCTGGAGATGTGGCAGAGCTCAATGGCAGACTAGGAGGTCTTTGGACCATAGCTGTAGAACAGGGAACTATTGCCGGTTACAATATGGTAGGAAAAGAAAGCAAATATACAGGGGTAACAGCAACAACTATGTTAAATGCCTTTAACATATCCCTCTTTTCCATTGGTAATGTAGATGAAAAATATTCCACCTATTCATTGATTGAAGATAAGGAAGATGATATCAACTACAAGCGACTATTTATAAAGGACAAAAAAATAGTAGGAGCTATTCTTTTAGGAGATACTAAAAAGGCTGTTGCTATCAAGGCTTTAGTTGAAAAAGAAAAGGACCTTTCAGGAATAGATTTAAATAAGGTCTCTATAGATGAATTGATAGATAAGTTAAAATAGAATGTTTACAAAGGTATTGGAGTTTTATTCTAAACACTAACAATTGAACTTTCAAAAGCAGCTTTTTAGCTGCTTTTTCTATATTGTGCAAGAAGGGGGCTAAAGCAATAGGGTTGCCTATGGTCCATTTTAATGTATATAATAAGGAGTAGAACTTAGAATTTATAGGTGGTGAAAAGTACAATGTTTAAAGAAGTGATTCTTGCTGAAAATGCAGGTTTTTGTTTTGGAGTAAAAAGAGCAGTGGATACATCTACAGAGGCTAAAAAAAGTTCAGAGGATAATATTTATACTTTTGGTCCTTTAGTTCACAATAAAAATGTTATTAATAAGCTTAGTGCTGAGGGAATAAATGAAGTTAATGACTCAAGCTTGGTGAAGGTTGGTAAGGGGGATACAATTGTAATCCGATCCCATGGAGTGGCTCCTCAGGTCATGGATAAAATTAAAGGCACTGGAGCCCAGGTAATAGATGCTACCTGTCCTTATGTTTCTGCTATTCATAAGAATATCAAGAAATATTATGATCTAGGCTATCAGATTGTTATAGTAGGGGATGAAAAGCATCCAGAAGTTATAGGTAGCAATGGATGGTGTAACAATACAGCAATTATTACAAGGGACGGCAGTGAAATAGATATACCTGCAGATAAGGTTTGTATTGTTGCTCAAACTACAGAGAAAATTTCCAATCTTGAAAAAGTAAAGGACCTTGTTTCCAAGCAGTGCAAAGACCTTGTTACTTTTAATACTATATGTAGCGCTACTAAGGAAAGACAGAAAAGTGCTGAAGAAACATCAAAACTAGTAGACGTTATGTTGGTAGTAGGCAGCAAAACCAGTTCCAATACTACTAAGTTGTATGAGATATGTAAAGTAAATTGTGACAATACATTTTTTATTGATAACAGCAATGAAATTCCAATGTGGATAATGGAAAGCGAAAATGTTAAGAAAGTAGGGGTTACTGCGGGAGCTTCTACGCCAGATTGGATTATTCAGGGTGTATTAGACAAGCTTTATGGTAATATGGAAAAATGAATTAACTATAAGAAATTTATTTACTGACTGAATGGTTTTTCAATTTATGAAATAAATCTAATAAATATGAAATAATAACCATGAGGGTAAAAGTCGAAACTCCATCAGTTTTTTAATCTGATGGAGTTTATCAATAACAGGGTTTATTGTTAGAAAATATCCTTTAACTTCTTATAAGAGCTTTTGTTAACTTCCAAATCTTCATAACTGTGACTTATATGTTCTCTAAGGGACGTGTCTAATTTTTCATAGTCCTTCTTTTCTATTAAATCTATTATCTTTAAATGTTCCTTTATACTTTCGCTTTCTTCAAAATTAACATTGTAAAAGGTATCGAAAAGCTGAAGATATACATTGATTTGATTAACTAACTTTTGCATAAATCCTATTAGAAATTTATTGTTAGACTTTTTTACCAAGGTCATATGAAAGTTTTCATTGGCCTTAACAAACTTAAGTATGTCTTTTTGTATAAAGGCTTGCCGTTCATCATTCACTAGTTGTTTTAGTGTAGCTATGTCTTTCTTTGTGATTCTTGCTATACTCAATCTTACTGCAACACATTCAAGCTCTATTCTAGCTTCATAGGCTTGGGTAATCTCATCTAAAGAAGGTTGAATAACAAAGGCTCCTCTATTAGGAATTACATTAATTAGACCTTCGGAGGCAAGTTTCTTTATAGCGTTTCTTATAGGAGTCCTGCTAACTTGCAGCCGGTCCGATATAGTACTTTCCACTAGCTGTGTCCCTGGAGCCAATTGCCTGTGTAGTATAGAATGTTTAAGTTTGTCGTATACAACTTGCTCCATAGAAGGACGAGTTTGTTCATCCATAGTATACCTCCTACTAATTTAGCATGTTAAAGTGATAGATTAGAATAATTATACAATAAGTGTGCATAAAATTAAAGGTTCAAAGAGCTTATAATCTGATGAAGCCTGCGCCAAAAGTGGCTTTTACTGTATTTACTGTTACGAAAGCATCTTTGTCCAGTGATTGTATATACCTTTTCAATTTAACATATTCTTTCCTGTTTAATATGGTTCGAATTACTTCCTTTTCATTGTTAGTAAAGGCTCCTTTAGCTGAGTAAATAGTAGCACCCCGATCCAAGGTTTTTACTATAAAGTTGGTAATCTCTTCGCTCTTAGTACTAATGATAACAACTTCCTTATTGTTTTGCAGGTTTTCCATTACATAGTCTATCAATAAGCCATTTAATATAAGTCCTAGCAGGCCATACATACCCATTTTTATACCAAAGGTTAAAAGGGAAGACAGCACTATTAAAAGATCTGCATATAGCATAGACTTGCCCATATCTATATCAAGATATTTATTTAGAATTTTAGCTATTATATCTGTTCCACCAGTTGAACCGTTCTGCATAAATACAATGGATAAACCTACAGCGCATATTACAGAAGATATAATAAGCTCTATTAATACATCATCAGTTAAGGGACCGGCAAAAGGATGGACCCTTTCTAAAAGCCATACTAGCCCAGACAGAGCAAAGCTGGAATATATGGTTTTTGCACCAAAATTAAATCCAATAAATATGAAACCAATGATAAAAAGTATAATATTCAAAATAAACATTGATGTACCAACGGATATAGATGGAACAAGTGAGTTTATTACTATAGACAGGCCACTTACTCCACCGGTAACCAAACCATGTGGTACAGAAATATAGTAAATAGGCAAGGCTACTAATAGCAAACCAATATTAATTAATAAGTACTCTTTAAACTTTTGCATAGCTAGTCCTCCTTTAAGTTAAAAAGTTCGGGAGTCTGAAAATCCACAGCTTATATTTACAGAATTGTATAACAAAATTGTAGAACAATTTTGTTATACAATTTTAGTATATATGAATTTTTTTAGAATGGCAATTAGTTTTATAGTCCAATTGGAAATATTTTTTTCGTAAAAAGTTTAAGAATTTAAAAATCGGAAAGCTTAACAGTTATGTAGCCAATATATGTGTTTGACTAACAAAGGAGCAAAATTTATAATGGTAGACATAAGTCAATAATAAATATACTTAATTAAAAGGAGTTAGTATGAAAAAACTGATGGATATGTCCCCTTATCAGTTAGGGGAAAGTGGTAGAGAGGAAGCAATTAAATACTTGATAATGTATCTTTCTAAGGGAAAGCCTAATGATAAGAGACTTGCTGCCTCAGCCATTGGTAAACTAGCCCTAAGATATAAGGAAAGTTGCAACAAGGCTATACCTTTTTTAATAGAAAACTTAAGTCATAGTCATGGACAGGTTAGGCAGTATACTTTAAAGGCTTTAACCAAACTTACAGTGCCAAGGAAATATTATTCCCTTATAAAAAATCTTTCTCAAAAGGATCCTGCTGAATACAATCGTAGGGCGGCCCTACAATTGCTGGAGTATATGGAGCAAGAAGATGGAAAAGAGGATGCTGGCAAGGTAGGAGATAGGAAGGCGGCGGCATTTAAAGGTTCTGAAGATAAGCTTACCGCTGTAAATTACAAGGCTGAAGAAAGTAGATTTCTAGAAATGTTGAGGCAGAATTGTGGCCTTAAGCTAACAGAAGAACAAAAGGCAGCAGTAGTACATAAGGATGGACCAGCCCTTGTGCTGGCAGTGCCAGGAGCAGGTAAGACAACGGTTTTGCTAGCCAGAACTGCTAATTTAATAATAAATCACAAAGTTAATCCTGCATCTATCTTATCTATAACCTTTAGTAGAGCATCTGCTCTAGATATGAGAAATAGATACTATAACTTTTTTAGTGACATTACTTCCATAGGAGCCAACTTTTCCACTATCCATTCTTTTAGTTATGAGCTAATTCGAAAATATTCCATAATGAATAACATAAGCTACAAAATAATTGAGGAAGGTGGAAGCAAGGGAAGTAAGAGAGATATTCTCAGGAAACTTTTCAAGGACTTTAATGGAGAAAATATAGATGACCATGCCTTAGAGGATCTAATTAATTCCATAGGTTATGTAAAAAACATGATGCTTAGGGATGATGAACTGAAGGAGTATAGCTATTCTCAGGATATAAAACACTTTTTAGAAATATTTTATGGCTATGAAAAAATTAAGAAAAGCAATAATTATATAGATTATGATGATATGCTTACCTTGGCTTATGAAATCTTGCAAGAGGATAAGGAGCTACTACAAAGATACAGAAACCTCTATGAATATATTCAAATAGATGAAGGGCAGGATACTTCAAAAATACAGCATAAGCTTATAGAAATCATAGCAAATCCTAAAAACAATGTATTTATAGTGGCAGATGATGATCAAAGTATTTATAGTTTTAGGGGGGCCTATCCAAAGTTTTTACTGGACTTTGACCGAATGTATAAGGGCACTAAAAAATATTTTATAGAGCAAAACTTTAGATCCACTCCTGAAATTGTAGCCTTGGCCAATAGATTTATTAAGACTAATAGTGAAAGATTTAATAAGGAGCTTAGAACAGAAAACCCTTCTGGACCAAGGGTTAATCTTGTAAAGGTGAAGGATGAGCCTCAAGAGGTAGAGTATATCATTCAAGAGATTGCTTCTGCAAGAAAGAAGGAAAGTGCTATTCTCTACAGAAATAATATGGCAGCAATAAAACTAGCAGATGAGTTAAGCAGAAGAGGGGTATCTTTTTATATAAGAGACTACAACAAATTCTTCTTTAAAAATTTTATTATAGAAGACATTCGTAGCTTTATAATTTTTACCCTAGATAATAGAGATCTAGAAGCCTTTAGCAGAATCTATTACAGAATAAACAGCTTTATAGCTAAGGATACCTTACAGCTTTTAGCTAGCAAAGCTAATGGGGGCAAAGATATATTTGAACTAGCACAGTCTTCTATGGAATTATCTGATAATCAGAGAAGAGCTATGGCAAGACTAAGGAAAATATTTAATTTTTTAAAGTCAAAAGGACCTGGAGATTTTATTGACTATATTGAAAAAGATTTGGCTTACTCCAAGTATCTAAAAGACAACAGTGCCAATATAGGGTATAGCTATGAAAGCCTAAAAGTAATTTTATCAAATCTAAAATCTTTAGCAGTTAGATCTAACAGCTTGGTAGCCTTTTTAGTAAGGCTGGAAGACTTAGAGAAGGTCTTGGAGGAATCTAAGTTAAAGAAGGGCAAGAGCAATTTAACTCTTTCTACTATACATTCCTCTAAGGGCTTAGAATTTGAAAATGTATTTTTGATAGACTTAATTGATAATATAATTCCTACTCGATCTAGCATTGAAAGCTATGAGCAAGGAAGGTTTGGAGAGTTGGAGGAAGAGAGAAGGTTAATGTATGTGGCCCTGACAAGGGCAAAACAAAGGCTTCATCTTATAGTCATGGAAAATAAAAATGAGGAAAAAGTGAAGCCTTCCAGATTTATAGATGAAATAATCAAACTTTATGTGAAGGATGGGGTAATATGATAAAAGCAGTTTTATTTGATTTAGATGGAACACTAATAAATACTAATAAGCTAATATTGGAATCTTTTAAGCATACCTTTAGAAGTCAGTTAAACCTGGAAATGGAGGATGAAAAAATAGTAAGATTCTTTGGAGAACCCTTAAAAAAGAGTCTGGCTAGTGTGGATTCGGAAAATTTGGATAAACTTGTAGCTACTTTTCACCAATTTAACTCCAAGAACCATGACATCTTAGCAGAAAAGTATGAAGGAAGCTTAGAAACTATACAGGCCTTAAAGGAAAGAGGAATTAAGCTTGCCATAGTAACATCTAAAAGAAAAATCATGGCTGATAGAAGCTTAAAATTAATAAAGATTTATGATCTAATGGATGTAATCATTACCCCAGAGGATACAGAAAAACACAAGCCCAATGGGGAGCCGGCACTATTAGCCTGTCAAAGGTTAGGAGTTGCACCGGAGGAAGCCCTTATGGTTGGAGATAGCATTTATGATGTTAAATGTGGTAAGAATGCAGGAACAAAGACTTGCATTGTAAGCTATTCCTTCTTCTCAGTAGAGGAACTAATGAATGAAAATCCCGACTATGTTATAGATAAGCTATGGGAACTAGTAGGTATAGTAAATGGTGAAAACCTAACATAAAAAAATGCAAAAGAAAAGAGGGATATAATGTCGGATGTAAGATTAGATAAGCTGGCAGATATATTAGTGAATTACTCCGCACAGGTGAAAGCTGGAGATTTTGTGTATATTGAGTGCTCTGAGGCGGCCTTACCTTGGATGAAGGCAGTTGCTAGAGAAGCGGTTAAGGCTGGAGGTCATGTAGAATATCATCTTACTTCAGCAGATGTAGAGGAGACCTTAATAAAATATGCTAGTGAGGAGCAATTAAAGGAAGAAAGATTTATGAAGAAAAATGTTCTAGAAAGGGCAGATGTTTGGCTAAGTGCCTGGGGTGGAAGAAACACTAGAACATTATCCAATATTCCTGGAGATAAGCTAAAAGCTAATGTACAAGGAGCTTCTAGCTGGAGAAAAGTACCAATTATAGAAAAAATAAGGGCAAGAGACAGTCATTTAAGGGCTATCTCTTGCCGTTTTTTTTAATAAATGCTTTTTCTTCTTCTTGAAGAACCTCTTCTAATTATAGACACAATAAATACCAATAAAACTAATACAACTATGGCTCCAATAGCCCCACCTATATATAAGCCCTTGTTGGCTGCTATAAGAGCATCTGAAGAAATAGTTGGGTAAATATCAATATTTCTAGTTGGCTGAGAGGCTCTTTGACTAATCATTAACTTTCCGATAGATTCTTCTTCTGAAAGTTTCCAAGGATCCATATCATTAAGTTTAACATCAAATTTAATTTCTTCTTTATTAATATTATTTTCATAATACATAAGATCATTTTTTATAATATAAGGAACTTTAATTGTTTTTGTTGGACCAAAGAATTTAAAGGCCTTATATTGTAATTCAGCTGTTCCTACTTCAGTGTTTTTAGGCTTTAATACTGTCTTTTCAACACCATAGCTGTAATCAATTATTGTCTGCATATCGTTAAAAACCATAGTATCATTTGCATCATAGGCTGCTCTTAAAACAACACCTACAATCTTTCTGCCATCTCTTTCATAAACAGAAACAAGGCATTTACCAGCAAGATCTGTATAACCAGTTTTACCACCTAGGTTACCATCTACACCAAGAAGTTTATTTCTATTTTCAATGTAGGCAGGTTGTCCTGTTGTTAAAAGAGTAATCTTGGCCTCTTTAGTTCCCATGGATTCCCTAACCCATTCATTTTTGTAGGCAGATGCACCTAAGATAGCCAGATCATAAGCAGTTGTATAGTGATTTGGGTCATGTAGTCCATTGGCAGTTACAAAGTTTGTACTGGACATACCTAAAGCTTTAGCCTTTTCGTTCATCATCTTAATAAAGCTGTCTGCATCTCCAGCTACAGCATCTGCTACCATATAGGCAGTGTCGTTACCTGAGAATAGAAGCAATGAATTCATTACATCTGCAGCGGACATTGTGTCTCCAACTTTAAGATTGAAGTATATATTTGATCTTAAAGAGTATGCAGGTTGCTTATAAGCACTTTCAGTATATGTTATAGAATCTGATTTTTCTTTGTTTTCTGCTAAAAGTAATGCTGTCATAAGCTTAGTTGTACTAGCAGGGTACATTTTCTCGTCTATGTCTTTAGCGTAAATTATTTCACCAGTTTCATAATCAAGGGTTATGGCAGCTAGTCCATTTATAGCAGGTTGTTCTTCTGCTGCTTTAACTTTCGTTCCAGGCATAATGGAAGTTGCAATAGAAAGAGCCAGTGTCAATAATAGGGAAAATTTGGGTTTTTTCATTCTATTCTACCTCTCTTATAATTTTATATAAATATCAATATAATAAGATATAAACTTTTATGTTAATATATAATAAACCTATTAAAAAATTAGTTTCATATAAAGTAGTATAGCATTTTTATGTCGAATGGACAACCGTATAAAATTACCAAGTACTTATTTTTACAGTATTAATTTAATGTAATTGTAATTATAATTTATTATAGCTGGAATTTTAATATTCCTATTTTTTTACCCTGAATATTATTATCTATTTTAAAGGAGTGGATTAAGATTGAACAATAAGGAAGTAACCACTATTTTTAAGGACAGAAAAGGAAAGTCAATATTAGAATATAAAAAAAGTGCGGTAGTTATTCCTTTAATTGAAATAGACGGTGAGACTAATATAATTTTTGAAGTGAGATCCTTAAAGCTTAGAAGTCAACCTGGCGATGTCTGTTTACCTGGAGGAAAGGTTGATAAGGATGAAAGTGTTAAAGGGGCTGCAGCAAGAGAGCTAAAGGAAGAGTTGCTATTGGAGGATGATGATTTTCACATAGTGGGAGAAATGGACTATTTTATTAGTCCTTATGGCAATCAAATGTATTGTTTTGTAGCAGAGCTATACAAGAAGCCAGATAGCTATAACAGTGAAGAGGTGGATCATATCTTTTATGTACCATTGCAGTATTTTATCAATAATGAACCCCAGTGTCATCCTATGAGAATTAGTCCAAAGTTTCAGGAAGACTTTCCTTTTAACATGATTAGAGGAGGAAGGGAATATAAGTTTTCTACAGGTAAATTAAATCAGTATTTTTATAAGTATAAAGAATATACTATCTGGGGCTTTACTGCTCTTATAGTTAAGAGATTTATAGACATTATAAAGGAAGAAAAGGGAGATAAATAATGAAGATTTATACTAAACAAGGTGATGAAGGCCATACTACAAACATATTAGGGGAAAAGTTTCTCAAGAGCCATGATCTTATGGAACTTCAAGGTTCTCTTGATGAAATTAATGCAGCAGTAGGGGTCTTGAGAAGTAAGCTTTTTAATCTTTCCCTAGAAGAAAAAACTTATATTGATTCTCTCTTAAAAACTATCCAATACCATCTTTATGAAACAGGCATAGAGGTATCCTATAATTTTACTGAGATCTATATTACAGAAGATAAATTGAAATTGCTAGAGGCTTATATTGATAAGCTGACAGAAAGGATAGCCCTTCTGGAAAGTTTTATTTACTACGGTGGAGTAGGTGCAGCAGCCTATTGCCATCTTATTAGAGCAGTAGTAAGAAGAACTGAAAGAGTATTTGTAAGGTTAAATGAAAGTATGGGAAAGAAAAGCTACAGTCTAAGCTATAAGTATATTAATAGGCTATCAGATTTTTTCTTCGCTTTAGCTAGATATATTAACTATATTTCTGGAGAGAAGGAGGAGGTTTTGAATAAATAATATTCTTCTTGAATTAATCTATATATAATGATAGACTTAAATAAAATTGAATTTCAAAATACATAAGGGAATGTGGTGAGAATCCACAACAGCCCCGCTACTGTATTCACTGACGAAAGGTACATAACCACTTGATTTATATCAGGGAAGGGTACCTCTAGAATGAAGTGTAAGCCAGGATATCTTATGTATTTGAAGCTAGAAACTGCCTTCGGAGGGAGGGTGAGTAATTCCTTTGGGTTTATTTGCCGTGCTCTTCTGCACGGTTTTTTGTTTATTATAATGTAATATTTTGCTGAAATTACCCCATGCTTAACTTTAAAAAGGGATGTTAAAAGATTTTCTAATTTTGGAGGGACTATGTTTTACACATTTAAAGATATCCATGTAGTTACAGCCCTTTTATTGATAGGATTAATGACCTTTATAATCTTTTCTACAGATAATCCACTTATTTTATTTAGTGTGTTTATCTTTTGTGTAGCAATCTTTTTAATCACTGGCTGCAAGGAAAAACTAAAGAAAGGTTTAGTTTATTTTATTCCCTTTGCTCTTGTAACTATAATAATTAATTTTTTCTTTGTAGATAAGGGTAGCAAAATACTCTTTACTATCTTGGGTAAAAATTTTACCTTGGAGGCCTTAATTTACGCTGTAATATTTTCTTCAAAGCTCTTATTAATAATATACATATTTTCTATGATTGACTTGCTATTAGACAACGATGGAGCAGTTTCTTATTTTTCAAGGATAATGCCTAAATCTACCTTACTCCTTACTATTTCCTTTAAGCTTTTTCCAGCCCTAAAGAGGAGGATTACAAGCCTAAGAGAGGTTTATAGCCTAAGGGGTGTAGATTTTGACAATAAATCTTTGAAGGAAAGAGCCAGGAGCTATACACCTATTTTGGCTAATTTGCTGGGAACATCCTTGGAAGAAGCCTTTGATATAGGGGAAGCAGCCTATGTGAGAGGGTTTTTAAGCGGTAAAAGATCTGTCTACCAAAGGCAAAAGCTAACTAAGAAGGATATTAGCCTTTGCCTTCATATGCTAGTAATTTTATTAATCCTTGTCTTTCTTAAGCTTAAGGCATTGGATAGCTTTGATATATATTACAACTTTCGATGGCAGGAGCTTTTAAACTACGGTGTCTTACTAATGAGTGTTGGAATATTAACTCTAATTTTAAGCTTTTATTTAAATTGGAGAAATAAGGAGAGTTAGAATGGCTTACATAGAACTAAAGAATTTGGACTACTGGTATGGAGAAGAAGAAGTAAAAAGCCTAAATAATATAAATTTACAAATTGAAAAGGGAGAAATTCTCTTTATAGTGGGAAGGTCTGGTTCAGGAAAATCTACTTTAGCAAAGGCTATTACTGGTGCTGTCCCCCAGTTTTATGGTGGTAAGATCCGCGGACAGGTATTAATAAAGGATAGGCCTTTAAAAGATATGGACCCTAGAGACAGGGCCAAGGAAATAACCATGGTCTTTCAAGATCCAGAAAGGCAACTAATGATGAACAAGGTTCATAGAGAAGTAGCTTTCGGCTTGGAAAGTGTAGCCATGGAGGAGGAAGTTATAGAAAGAAGAGTATGGGAAGCTATGCAGTTTTCCAATATTCTAGACCTAGCAGAAAGAGATATGGAAAGCCTGTCTGGAGGAGAAAAGCAGAGGGTAGCTATAACCTCTGCCATCGCTTATTTGCCAGGCTGCATAATACTAGACGAGCCAACCTCACAGTTGGATCCTTCCGCAGCAGAGGAAGTGATTTCTCTTATAAAAAAGATAAATGAAGAGTTAGGAACAACTATTCTGGTTATTGAACAAAGAATCGATAAGTGGTTTGAACTTGCAGATAGAATGGTAATCATGGAGGCAGGGGCCATTAGGTTTAATGGTAGTAAGGAAGAGATTTATGGAGGGAATTATGAAAATTTCTATCCGGCATACTTTAAGCTAGCTAAAAGGTTAGGCTATAAAGATCCACCTAGAACTTTTAAACATATGAGAAGCTTAATACAAGAGGAAGAAATTACTATAGAAAGTTTACAAAATGCTGATAAGAGGGAAGGAGCAACCTGCATAAACATAAAAAAACTAAGGGTTAACTATGGGAAACTACAAGCTCTTAAGAATATAAGTTTAAGTATAAGGGAAGGGGACTTCTTAGGAATAATAGGCTCTAATGGAGCTGGTAAAAGTAGTCTTTTAAAAGCAATTATGGGTCTTGCTAGTTACGAAGGTTCCATAAATCTTTTTGGCAAGGAAGTAAAGAAGCTTAAACTAAAGGAAATGTCAAAGATAATAGGTTATGTATCCCAAAACCCCAATGACTATATAACAAAGGATTCAGTATATGAGGAGATTAAGTTTACCCTGGATAATCATAAGATCAAGGATTATGCCTTGATAGATCAGGTATTAACTAAGCTAGGAATAGAAAATTTAAGGGATAAAAACCCTAGAGATTTAAGTGGCGGAGAAAAACAAAGGGTAGCTATAGCTTCTATTTTAGTAACAAAACCTAGAATCCTTATGCTGGACGAACCAACTAGAGGCCTTGATTATGAGGCTAAAGTAAAACTTGGACAATTGTTAAATACAGTAAACAAAGAAGGGACTACAATCATAATGGTTACCCATGACATGGACTTTGCATCAAAGTTTTGTAGTAGATTCCTCCTAATGTTTAATGGCAGTATAGCTGCTCTAGGAGACCACCATCAGGTTTTGGATGGAGGAATATACTTTACTACAAGCTTAAACAAGCTTTTTAGAGATAAGGAAAAAGACGTATTTAATATAAGTCAGTTTGTGGCGAGGTAAAGCTATGAAAAAGTTGATAGTTATAGTTACCCTGCTACTCTTGATGGTCCTGATAGGTCTTGGATTTGCTTATGGTAGTCCAGTGAAGGATTACAGTAACATTATAGTTTTACTTGTCTTTCTACTTTTGTTTTCTGCTTACATATACTTTGAAAAAAGCGGTCTGGGCAGTAAGGAAATAGGAATTATAGCTACTCTTAGCAGCTTTGCATCAGTGGCTAGGGTCCCTTTTGTAGCTATCCCAAATGTACAGCCAACGACCTTTATAGTAGCCCTATCTGGCTATGTTTTTGGACCTTATCTAGGCTTCCTAGTTGGTAGCACAACAGCCTTTATATCCAATATATTTCTTGGACAGGGGCCTTGGACTCCCTGGCAGATGCTGGCTTGGGGCCTCATAGGAGCTTTCTCTGGAGCTTTAGGCTTAATAAAGGCTAAAAAAGGCAAGGTAATATCCTCAGAGGCCTTCGCTCTACTATGTTTTATTTATGGTTTTATATTTGATTGGATAATGAATCTATGGCATATTCTTGGATTTATTAGACCATTAACTATGAAAGCTATACTAGCGGCTTATGCTACAGGTTTAACTTTAGACATAATGCACGGTGCAGGAAATTTTATATTCGCCATAATCCTTTTTGATCAGCTCTATAAAGTTTTAGCTAGATTTAAAAAGAGATTGTTAATTACCTATATTAAAGAATAAATTAAAAGGAGATGTAATAATGAAAAGGAAAATTAATAGTTTGATATTGGCACTTGTTTTTATACTTGCCCCAATAATGAATCTAAACACAAGGGCTAAGGCTGAAAAAGCAGCTATTTCAGTTGAAGTTGTAGTAAATAGCCATGACAAGATCCTAGTGAAAGATGTATCCCATAAGAGCAATGCTTTAGAGGCTTTAAAGGACGTACTTAATAAAAATAATATAGAAATAGAAATAAAAGAGTATGATTGGGGTAAAGAGATTGTTAAAATTGGATCAGTAGCTAAAGAGAAGTTTGGAGGCTATGATGGCTGGTTGTATGCTGTAAATCGACAGGGTGCTTATGTAGACATTATGAGCGGTATAGACAGCTTTACCTTAGAATCAGGAGATAAGCTAATATTGTACTATGGAGATTTTAGCACCGTTACAGTAAATAATATTGAATTTTCTACTAGGGAAGAAAATAAGGAGCTAACAATTTCACTAAATAATAGCTATGTAGATTATCAGACTAATGCTTCAGCAGTTAACCCTATTAATGGACTTAGCAAAGTTAAAATAGATGGCAAGGAATATAAGGTTGATGGCAATTCAATTAAAATTCCTCAAGGACTAAGCTATGGTAGCCACAAGTTAGAAGTTAGCCACTTCCAAAAGGATAAGTGCCCTCTAGTAGTGGCAGATGATAGCATAGCTATAAATTTTACTAAGGAAGGGGAAAAAGCAGGAGACAGTGATAAGCAGAATAATAGTTCAGATGAAAAGGACATAAAAGGAGAAATTGATTATATAAGCAGCTATTTAAAGGCTAACAGCAATGACCCTTGGGTGGCTTTAGTTCTTCAAAAGCTTGGAATTAAAGCTGATGAAACCTTTATAAAAGAAAATATAGAAATAATTGCAGAGGATGGCTTAGAAAATTACTCTAATACTGATTTAGAAAAGCTTATATTAAATTTAACAGCTCTAGGATATAGTCCTTACAATTTCAATGGTAAAAATCTTATAGAAGAGCTCTTTAATAGAAGTGAAGAGACTTTTCTAATAAACGATGCAGCCTTTGCCTTAATAGTTTATAACTATGCCAATGTTAAGGAAGAATATCCTTTAAGTAAAGAAAAATTGATCAAGATAATATTGGAAAAAGCCATAAATAGCAATGGAAATACTGGTTGGGCCTTAAGTGGAGATAAGGTTAATCCAGATATTACAGGCCTAGTGTTGAGCGCCTTGGCTCCATATAATAAGGATGATTTTCCTAAGGTAAAGGAAGCTATTGAAAAGGCAGTAGATACTTTATCAAAACTTCAAAATGATAAGGGATATTTAGCAGATAACTTTGGAATATTCAGCGAGAGCCAGTCCTTCGCTATTATCGGTCTAGTGGCTGTAGGAGAAAATCCTCAAGGGCCTAAATTTACAAAAACTCAGGGAGACTTGCTTTCAGCCCTACTATCCTTCAAGGGTAGCGATGGCCAATATACTCATGCTCTAGAAGGGGACAATAATTACATGGCTACTGAGCAGGCATTGAGAGCCCTATATTCACTACAAGAGTATAAGAAGTCCGGAGCCTATGACTTTTATGCCAGTGATATAAATGCCAAGGATTTGCCTGTCTACAAGCTTGATTCCTCTCAAGAAGATAAAGAGGATTTAGCTAAAACTGGTTCAGCTATGAATAGAAATCTAATTATTGGACTTGGATTATCAGTTGTGCTGCTAGGAGCATTAATTTTAAGAAAAAAAAGACAGGTTGAAAATAAATAGGAAAAGAGTGATAGATTGAAAAAGAAAGGTATACTGATTCTGGCTGTAATATTGCTTTCTTCCATAATGATTTATTTTAGCAAAGGCCTGCAGAGAACTGCTCAGGATAAGCTAGTTGAAAAAAATACTACAGAAAAGAATAAAAGCAAAGCAAATTTTATTATTTACGATGAGGTATCTGGAAAAGAGATCTATAGCTCTAAGGTAGAATATGATGGCAGCAAGAACCTAGCTACATATACTAAAGAAATACTAAAAGTAGCAGGAATAAGCTACAGCATAAATTCCAGTGGCTATGCTTCTATGATAAATGACCTTTATGATTATCCAACTATGTCTAAGAAGGAAGGTAAAAAAGACTGGACCTCCTGTGGCTGGGTCTTCTATATAAATGGCACTAAAGCTTCCATTGGTCCAAAAGATTACAAGCCAAAGGAAGAGGATATAGTAACCTGGAGATACTGGAAAGATGCCATGTATGAAAAATGATTTTTAAATTTGCAATGAACCATAAAAAGGATTTTTCTTAGCAAAGCTAAGAAAAATCCTTTAATTTTATTATCTCATCCCTGGTTTGATTTTTTTATCATTATTTTTTTCTGCATACTCTGATGGGCTTTTATTATACTGATTAGATAAAACTGATTGAGCTTCTTTGTTTTCAGGGTTCTTTTCGTCGATAGTTTTCATTATATCTGAATTAGTTTTTTGCATGCTTCTATATGGCATAGAAATTCACCTCCATAATTATTTTGCCCAAAGAAGAGAAGATAATTATATAAAGAAATATTTATTTTTATGCTGGGTAATATATTATTGAGAGGAGTGGTTATAATGCGCAGTATGAAAAATAAAATGAAAGCTGATAATAATAATAAAAAAGAAGATGGTAGATTTAAAAAGGTAAATAAAAAACATGATCCTCAAGCAGAAAGTGCCAGAGCTGTATTTGGCAATCGTAAGGAAGTAGAACTAGAATAGGAGGAATTTATATGACACATAGAAAGAGCATCAAGGAAGCTAAGCCAATGGACAACAAAAGTAGAAAACCAGAAGTAATTTATGAGGAAGAAACAGAAAAGCATAAGTCCAGAGGTCTGATAAGGGAAACTAGAGAATAAGGATTAATTGGCTGCAGCTATTAGGTTGCAGTCTTTTTATGGAAAAACTTAAAAACCATAGATACTTTTTAGTCCTTGTTGTAAAATAAACTTGAACTTTATAACTGGGAATCTATATAAATATGTAATAGGGGTGTGATATTATGACTGAAAGGTTATTTTATAAGGATTCATACATGAAAGAGTGCCAGGCTAATGTGGTGGAAACTATAGAGGAAGATGGGAAACTTATAGTAGTCTTAGATAGAACAGTTTTTTATCCTGAGGGGGGAGGGCAACCTTCTGACACTGGATATATTGATGATGCAAAGGTAATTGATGTTTATGAGAAAGGGGATAGGATCTATCACCTTATAGATAAGCCTTTGAAGAAGAAGGTAGTATATTGTAAGGTGGATTTAGAAAGAAGAATAGACTATATGCAGCAACATTCAGGTGAACATATTCTAGCTTCTTGTTTCTATAAGCTACTTAATACAATGACCTCTAGCTTTCATATGGGAGATGAATATTCTACTATAGATATTAGTTTGCCTGAAGTAAGTGATGAATTGGTTTCAAAGGTTGAAAAGATGGCTAATGAAGCTATTTATAACAACTATCCTGTGGGCGCCATAATGGTAACAGAGGAAGAAAGTAAGAATATGAATCTTAGAAGATATGTAGATGGGGAAGAAGTAGTTCGTGTTGTAGAAATAGAAGGGGTAGATGCTTGTGCCTGCTGTGGAATCCATGTACAACGTACAGGAGAAGTAGGAATAATCAAAATAATGAAGACAGAAAAATATAAGGGCTTAACTCGTATATACTTTAAGTGTGGCAAAAGAGCCTTTCAGGATTATAGCAATAAGCATGATATAGTAACTACTTTAGTGAGAAGCTTTTCTACTGGAGAAGGAGAAATTGTAAACAAGATTAATAATGACATGGAACATATGAAAGAATTATCTAGGAAACTTAGTGAATATAGAAAAAAGCTGTGTAAATACCAAGCGGAAGAGTTAAAGGCTATGTCAAAGGATAATATAATTTGTCATGTTTTTGAGGATAAAGAAATGGGTGACTTGCAAAAAATAGTTGAAGAACTTTCAGACAGCAATAATTTCACTATCCTAGCTTCAGCTAAAGATAGACAGATCCTTGTTAGCTTAGGAGGAGGCTACAATATAAACCTTGGACAATTCTTTAAGGAGAAGATTAAAGAATTTGGAGGAAGAGGGGGAGGAAAGCCTAATAGGGCACAGGGAACCTTTGAATCTATCAATGGATTAAAGAAGTTTAGTCAAGCTTTAATTGATAACTTACATAATTAAGTAGCTGGAGCTATATTTTCATATAAGCAAGATAGAACTTTTATGATATAATAAAATTAACATAAAGTAAAAAATAGGGGGTAAATTTTTGTTAAGGTGTGAAATTTGTGGCAAAAGTGCAGATAAGCATCATATTATACACAGATCTGAGGGTGGTTTAGACTATCCACTAAATATAAAATATCTGTGTGCGGAACATCATAGAGGGAATAAGGGGCCTCACAAGTGCAAGCAGGTAGATATTAAGTATAAGCTTGAATTGCAAAGAAAACTGGAAAAACTTTTAGAAAGGGAATATTATACCTTAGAGAAGTTAAGTTGGATCTTGGAAATCAAGGCTAGAAACCTGAAGAAGCTCCTTAAAAATTACAAGTTGTATAAGGAAGGATATAAAAGAGAGGATATTATATTCCAACTTATGGGAAGAAACCTTTATGATGACATGATGTTAGATTCTTATATGGATTTCATACCGGTTTATAACTTAGTGTAATATGTTTTTATATATAAACAGGAGTGCCTTTGGGACACTCCTGTTTATGATTGCTAAAATAGATTCTTTTGTGTTATTATATTTCCATTGGGGGTGTCAAAAATGAGCAGATATTTAGTTGTTAATTCAGAAGTTCTTCCTGAAGTTTTTGAGAAGGTAATTGAAGTAAAGGAATTAATAAGAACAAACAGAGTGAAGGATGTAACAGAGGCAGTGAAACTAGTAGGTATGAGTAGGAGTACCTTTTATAAATACAGAGACCATGTTTTTGCCTTACAAGAGGGAATAAAAGGACAGAAGGCCACTATTTCTATAGTTATTGTAGACAGGGCAGGGACTCTTTCTAATATTTTGGACAGTATTGCTAAGTATGGGGGAAATATATACACAATAAATCAAGATATCCCTATAAACGGAGCAGCCCATATAAATATAACATTGGACATGTCCCAATTAAATATTGAAGTTAGAGAATTAATAGATATATTAAGTAAATTGGATAACATTATAAAAGTTGATTTAATTGCCGTTGAATAGTGGTATTCCAGAAGGGAGAAGGCATAAGGTGAAAATGATTTTTTTTGATACAGAAACAACAGGTTTAAGGCCGGGCAGCATATGTCAGTTAAGTTATATTGTGGTGGATACTTCAACAAAGCCACAGACTACATGGGGAGAAAATATATTTTTCTCTGTAGAACACATGGAGCCTTCTGCAGAACAAGTTCATGGCTTTAGCCTAGAGGATCTTTATGAAATGAGTGGTGGCCTATATTTTGAGGATCACTTTGAAAAGTTATTTCAAGAATTTACTGACGCTGACTTTTTAATTGGTCATAATGTGAATTTTGACATATCTTTTTTATCCCATGAGTTTGAAGGTTGTGGAGAGGAATTTACACCTAAAAGGGTATTTTGCACAATGAACTATTATAAGGATATTTGTAAACTGATTAATGCTAGAGGGGAAAGGAAAAATCCTAAGCTGGCAGAAGTGGTTAATTTTTTAAAAATCAGTGAAGATACTATAAAGGAAACTAGTGGTAAGCTTTTTGATGGTAGTGGTAACTATCATGATGCTAGATTTGATACTGCAGCTACCTATCTTATTGTTACAGAGGGAATAAAGAAAGGACTAATTCCAAGAAATTATTTTTCCAAGCAGCTTAACAAATAAATCTGCATAAAAATGCATAATACGAGTTAATATTTATATTAGAAAGGCCCTGCGCTCTAAGAGTGTAGGGCTTTTGTCTTATTATTTTTTTATATTTAAAAAAATATAAAATAAAGTTGAATAATATAAAACATTATTGTATAATTATGCATATATCATTTATAAATATAAAATTTTTTCCGTAAGGCATATAGGTATCTTACTAGAGTTTTTGATTTTTTATACCTAAATTAATTTATGAAATTAGATATCTATAGTTCCATTAAATATATTGGGGGCGAATTTTATGAATAGGGGAGCGTTAATAATCAGAAGGGCTACTCTTATGGATCTAGCAGCAATAAAAAAAATAACTGAAGAAGCCTTCGAAGCATACGTAGTAAGTGCAGAAATACCAGGTAGCACAGCTGCCCTAGAGGAAACTGAAGAAGATATAAAAAAAGATATAAAAAATAAAATATGTTTTGTGGCTGAACTAAATGGTGTAGTTGTAGGAAGTGTAAGGGTAGAGATAAATAAAGAAAATAATACTGCATATCTTAGTAGGTTTGGGGTAGCCTTAGAATATCAAAGTCATGGAATTGGGGCAAATTTATTAGACAGTGTGGACGATATGATGAAAGAAAAAGGGGTAGAAAAATTATTTCTTCACACCGCCTCTAAGATTGTATCTTTAGTAAAATTTTATTATGGGAGAGGATTCTATATAGATTCAACTACAAAAGATAAGGGATATATTAGAGCCTTATTATGTAAAGAATATAGTGAAACAAGTGAATATAATAAAAAGTCTATAATAAAAACTTTTGCCGTTTAAAAGCATAAAATATAATAAAGGACCATAAAGGAAGAAGTATATGAAAGTTATAGATTTCCACTGTGATACTTTAAGTAAATTAGCTGAAGACAACAGTAGTGAGTTAAGAAAAAATCAGTTTTCTGTAGATATTGAAAAAATGGAAAAGAGTAATTATCTGGCTCAATTTTTTGCTGCCTTTGTGGATAGGAGTCAGCATAGGGACCCTTACAGTAGAGCCTTAGAACTAATTGAAATTTTTAAAAGAGAAGAAGGTAAAAATAAAGATAAGATAAGGCAAGCTTATAGCTATGAGGATCTATTAGCTAATGAAAAGGAAGGTAAGATATCCTGTTTTCTCAGTATTGAAGAAGGGGCTGCTTTAAAAGGAAGTTTTGATAGGCTCCAGGAATTCTACAGGCAGGGTGTGAGATTAATAACCTTAACCTGGAACTTTCCTAATGAAATTGGATACCCTAATGCTGAAAATAAGTATAGAGGAAAAGGGCTTACAGCTTTTGGTTTTCAACTTGTAGAAGCTATGAATAAAATGGGAATAATAATTGATGTTTCCCATCTTTCAGACAAGGGCTTTTGGGATGTAGCCTCTAAAAGCAAGAGTCCTTTTCTAGCATCTCATTCTAATGCTAGAGCTATAAGGAATCATAGTAGAAATTTGACCGATGAAATGATAAGGGCCTTGGCTGAAAAGGGTGGAATTATTGGAGTAAACTACTACTCTAATTTTCTAGCGGATAAGAATATAGGAACTATCCAGGACATTATTACCCATATGAAACATATTAGAAAAATAGGGGGGATAGGTATACTGGCCCTAGGTAGTGATTTTGACGGTATATCTACTCCAGTAGAATTTGAAGATTGTTCACAGATGGACCAATTGTACTATGGTCTATTAAAAAATGGATTTAGCCAGGATGAAGCAGATAAGATTTTTTATTATAATGGTTTAAGATTCTTAAGAGATATTTTATAAAATTGTTAGAATTTTATCTGCTTTACTTATAAATTATCAATGAAATCCTGCAAACTTTGCAAAATATCGCAAAAGACTATTGACATTAAAACCTGTTAATGATAAATTAAATACAATAAAATTTATCTATTTGAAAGACTGTGAGAAGGAAGAGTAGGGATATTGAACTTTAAAAGAGAGTGGGGGAAGGTGAAAGCCCATAAAGGAATATATTCTGAAAATCACCTTTGAGTCGTGAGCTGAAGGATAGGCTTGAATCTTATTAAGCTTTATATCTTGTAAGCTTTACCGGCCCTGGCCGTTATTTATGGAGTAAAATATTGGGTGGTACCGCGGGTAGTTTTCGCCCCAAGCGAAAACTATCCTTTTGTTTTATATATAGCTTTCCACTAGGAAAACTAAGTTAATACATATTTGAAAATACTTAAATTAAATATCTTTCTTCTATGTATAATTAATAATTAACAGTGGAACACTAAATATTGTTCCTTGTTGTAAAAGATAAAACAATAGCTTTAAAAATTAAATATTTAGCCTATTTATAAGGCAAAAACCTTTATAAATATGCTTTAAATATGTAAATCAAACTAATATATCAAGGGGGTAATTTTAATGGCTAAATTATATTATGATGGGGATGCTAACCTAGATTTATTAAAAGATAAGAAGGTAGCGGTTTGTGGTTATGGAAGCCAAGGCCATGCTCATGCATTAAATTTAAAGGAAAGTGGAGTAGACGTAACTGTTGCTCTTTATGAAGGAAGTAAATCATGGGAAAGAGTAGAGGAAGCTGGTCTTAAAGTTTCAACTGTAGCAAATGCAGTGCAAAATTGCGATATAATTATGATACTCGTTCCAGATGAAAAGCAAGCTAAGCTTTACAAGGAAGAAATAGAACCTTACTTAACAGAAGGTAAAGCTCTAGTATTTGCTCATGGATTTAACATACACTATGGTCAAATTCAGCCACCATCAAATGTTGACGTATTTATGGTAGCGCCAAAGGGACCTGGACATATAGTAAGAAGACAGTATAAGGAAGGTAATGGAGTACCGGCTTTAATAGCTGTATATCAGGATTATACAGGTAAAGCTAAAGACTATGCTTTAGCATATGCTAAAGGTATTGGCGGAACTAGAGCTGGAGTGTTAGAAACTACATTTAAGGAAGAAACAGAAACTGACCTATTCGGAGAACAGGCAGTATTATGTGGTGGTGTAGCTGCCTTAATGAAAGCTGGTTTCGAAACTCTAGTAGAAGCAGGATATCAGCCTGAAAGTGCTTATTTCGAATGTATGCACGAAATGAAACTTATTGTTGATTTAATCAACCAAGGTGGATTAAGCATGATGAGATATTCAATAAGTGATACTGCAGAATATGGAGACTATGTAACTGGAAACAGAATAATCACTGAAGAGACAAAGAAAGAAATGAAGAAGGTATTAACTGAAATCCAGGACGGTACTTTCGCAAAGAATTGGTTGCTTGAAAACCAGGTTGGAAGACCGTACTTCAACGCAACAAGAAGAATGGAAAGTGAACATCAGGTTGAAAAGGTAGGAAAAGAATTAAGAAATATGATGCCTTGGTTAAACAAGGATAAGGTTGAATAAGAAAGCTGTGAAGAAAAGAGTAGGCTGTACTTTATTCTACAGAGAGCCGTGAAAGCTGAGAAACGGTGAATTAAAGGCAGTTGAAGATCATTTCGGAGCTTATATACTGAACTTAAGTAGGTATATACGGGCCACCCGATAAAGTGGTAGTGACTTATTGTCGCAATCTCAAGGAGTCCATTCTGTAGGGATGGAAAACTAGGGTGGTACCACGGAGAAAGCCTTCGTCCCTAAATATAGGATGAAGGCTTTTTATATTTGTAAAATTACTAGATAATTGGGGGGATTATTTTGAAGTTAAGTGGAGCACAATTAATATTACAGTGCCTAAAGGAAGAAGGGGTAGATACAATATTTGGCTATCCGGGGGGAGCGGTAATCCCTCTATACGATGCCTTGTATGATGAAAAGGAAATCATCCATATAATTACTGCCCATGAGCAAGGGGCTTCTCATGCAGCAGATGGATATGCCAGATCTACCGGTAAAGTGGGAGTTGTAATAGCAACTTCTGGACCTGGTGCAACAAATACGGTGACAGGTATAGCTACAGCTTATAGCGACTCTATACCAATGGTAGTAATTACAGGTCAGGTAGCCAGATCTCTCCTTGGAAGAGATTCCTTTCAAGAGGTTGATATAACAGATATAACTGCTTCCATAACTAAGAAAAACTATCAGGTAAAAAGTATAGAAGAGTTACCGGAAATTATAAGTGAAGCCTTTTATATAGCCAAGGAAGGTAGACCAGGACCGGTTCTTATTGATATACCAAAGGATATTCAACAAGAATTTATGGACTATAAGGCAGAAGAAAAGAAAAAAGGTAATTTTCCACAGAATGACAAGACAAAAGCTATAGATAGCAAAGAAATAGAAGCAGCAGCAAAATTAATAAATGAAAGCAAGAAACCTATGATCTATGCTGGGGGAGGGGTAATAATTGCTGAGGCCAGCAAGGCCTTAGTAGAATTGGCTGAAAAAATCAAAGCTCCTGTAACTACATCCCTGATGGGTACTGGAGGATTTCCTAATAACCATCCTCTATTTACAGGTATGGTTGGTATGCATGGCTGTCATAGCTCAAACTATGGCATAACAAAGTGTGATTTATTAATTACACTAGGGGCTAGATTCAGTGATAGAGTAGCCAGTCATATAGAAACCTTCGCTCCTCATGCAAAAATTATTCATGTGGACATAGATCAAAAGGAAATAGGTAAAAATGTTAGGGTAGACGCGCCTATTATAGGTGACTTAAAAGATATACTGCCTAAACTTATAGAACTTGTTGAAGAAAGACCTTTATCACAGTGGAATGAGCAAATAGATCAGTGGAAGGAACAATATCCATTGAAAGACAAACACAAGGGTTTAAGTCCAAAGTATGTGTTAAATAAACTCTACGATTTAACTCAAGGAGATATAATTATTTCTACAGAGGTTGGGCAAAACCAGGTATGGGCTGCTCAGTATTATACCTATACAGAGCCTAGAAGTTTCATTTCCTCAGGTGGACTGGGTACCATGGGTTATGGTCTAGGAGCTGCAATAGGTGCCAGTCTTGGAAATCCAGGTAAAAAGGTAGTGAATGTAGCTGGTGACGGAAGTTTTAAGATGAATAGCAATGAGCTGGCAACCTTGTCTAAATATAAACCTTCTGTAATTCAGCTAGTTTTCAACAACCATGCTCTAGGTATGGTAAGGCAGTGGCAGGAATTATTCTGTAATAGCAGATTTTCCTTTACCTTGCTTGGAGATGATGTAGACTTTGTAAAGCTGGGAGAAGCTTATGGTATTAAGGCTATAAGGATAAGCAGCAACGATCAGGTGGAAGGGGCATTAAAGGAAGCTTTAGACTTTGAAGGACCTGTTATATTGGAATGTGTAATCAATGAAGAAAACATGGTTCTTCCTATGGTAGCACCTGGTGCACCAATTGATCAAATAGTTGATTAATGTTAAAAGCAGGAGTTAGCTTAACTCCTGCTTGTTTTAGTTTTATTGTAAACTAAAAATAAAAAAGGGTTTACAATGAATTTGAAATAATATATAATAAAGGCACATTAAATTAAGGAGGCGACCTAGTGAAATTTAATTTGAAGATGATGTTATTAACATCAATGTTTACAGCATTAACTGCAGTAGGAGCTTTTATTAAAATCCCCCTGGGCCCCTTTTTACCTGCTATTACCTTGCAAGTGTTTTTTGTCATATTGTCAGCCTTGCTCTTAGGGAAATATTATGGGGCCTTAAGCCAAATTATATACATAGCCCTTGGCCTAATAGGTATTCCTGTATTTACAAACGGTAGCGGTATAGGCTATGTAATGCAACCTTCCTTTGGCTATCTTTTAGGATTTGTACCAGCAGCCTTTCTTATAGGTTACTTGGCAGAGCAAATTAAGAAGAAAAACTTTTTTAATTTGCTATTATGCTGTGTGCTAGGCATAGTAATAGACTATTTAGTTGGCCTGCCATACCTCTATTATGTACTTAAGTTTTTACTGGACCAGGATGTAAATATTATGGCCTTGGTTAAAAGTGGCTTTTTAATATTTTTACCTGGGGATTTAGTGAAATGTATAGTAGCTTCCATATTGGCGGTGAGAATAATACCTAGGGTAGGGACAAGTATCCAAAGATAGTTTCCTCTACTATCACCATTAGATATAGCTATTCTCAGCTCTTAAAGAAACTTCTCCAGAGATTATCTCTCTTTTTCTAGCTCCATCCTCAATAATTAGATGACCCTCACTACTTATATCTATAACTTTAACCTTGCTGCTCTTGTTACCTTCTATAAGTAGTACATCTTTATTTATTACAGCTGAATATTTACGACAAATAGTGAGGGAAGCTTCTATAGAGCCAGTATTAATGAAATCATCGTAGAGAGGCTCTAAGTGATTTAAAATAGAAGCTAGTATAGTTTTCCTGCAGAAATTTTTCTTAGCCAATATTTTAAGAGAAGAAGCTTTATCTCTCAATTCATCAGGTATATCAGATAAATTTCCATTAACATTTAAACCTATGCCGATAATTAGGCTATGAATGCTGTTTAATTCTGCGTTCATCTCTGTTAGTATTCCACAGATTTTTTTACCTTCTGCCACTATATCATTAGGCCATTTTATTAGGGTGGAGATGCCATTTTCTAAAAGGGCAGAATGTACAGCTGCTGCAGCTATAATTGTCACCTTATAGGCTTCCATAGGAGGAATTTCTGGCTTTAATATTACAGACATCCAAATTCCTTTAGCTCGGGGAGATAGCCAATCTCTTCCTAGGCGACCTCTACCTGCAGTTTGCTCCTCACTTACGATTATAGTGCCATTATGGCAAGTGCTAGCTAACTCCTTAGCCTTTAAGTTAGTGGAGTTTATACTTTCAAAATGGCTTAGATTTTTACCTATGTATTTGGTCTTTAAAAGAGGCTGTATTTCAGCAGAGGTTAGTAGATCTGGTCTTTCAACGATAATATATCCTTTTTTAGTGGAGGATTCAATTAGGTAACCTTCTTGCTTTAAAGCCTTAATATATTTCCAAACAGCTGCTCTTGTAATACCTAAAGATGTGCTAATACTTTCACCGGAAATATATTCATCTTCTGATAGTAGATTAAGTATTTTAGCTTTCATAGCAGTATCCTTTCTAGAAAATTATCCATAATTTCTTTTATAGTATATGATAAATCTTATATCAAGGGCAAAAATTAATCAAATAAAAAAACCAAGAGATCTGTCCTCTTGGTTTTTTTATTTGTTGTGAGAAAGTTTTGAACGCTTAGTAAATTTGCTACCATTATCATGGGAACCAATTTTTTCACCATTTATTATACCTATATCAGAACCGTCCTTTGGAAACATTTTTCTTAATACTGCATTGCTTTTTTCTTCCATTTTCATTAAGTGTTTATTATTATCCATAGCTTGTTTCACCTTCCCTTTAGCTAGTCTATATGTGTTGCTTTGATGATTCAGCTTCTTATAAGTTTAATATAACCTTTATCTTATGAAAATATTCAAAGGTATAATTAAGGTTTTACAAGGGCTCTGTAGAAAGGAAGCTTCTTGAGAGCCTTTAGTAAGTAGTTACTGGTTAACCCAACAAAGATTCCAGTTCCTACGCCAGCTATAGTTAATACGGGAAGATAGAGTACAATGTTTATATTCTCAATAATAATGGTGAAAGCCATAATTTGACCAACATTATGGAAGAAGGCGCCGGAAACGCTGACACCAATAAGGCTTATATCATCTTTACCCAAACTTTTGGCCGCATGCATAGCTAAGAGACTGAGAATACCTCCGCTTAAGCTGTAGATTATGCTGGAAGGATTAGGTGCAAGCAGTGTATTCAGTAATATTCTTAAAATTATTACTAGAAAGGTATCTTTAAATCCTAATATATATAAAGATGTTAAGGATATAATGTTTGATAAGCCCAACTTTGCCCCGGGAGTTATGAAGATAACCGGTAGCATGCCTTCTATGATATGGAGTATTAGAGCTTGAGCCACTAATACTGCTATAAAAGTAAGCCTTTGTATTTTTTTCATTTAGCCACTCCTTTTAATAAACGTCTATTTCATCAATTTCATCCTTTATGCCTTGAATTTCTACAGAAAGTTTATGAGGTAAACAAACCAAGGGTTTTCCAGGCCTTGATATAGAACCACTTTTTACACAAAGTTTATCTGGACAATTTGCATCTTCTATATGAACCTTACCGTCTACAACTTTAATTAAATTATATTTACCATCTATATTTACAGGAACAGAGCTGTTCTTTTCCAATGGAATGGTTTTGTACTCTGCTCCATTTACCTTTATTAAAACTAGGGATTTACTATAATCTTTATTAAAGATTAGAGGAATGGTCAGTGAAGCTATAGTTGTGCATGCTAAGAGAGCAAATACAAGATAATCATATTTCTTAAGTTTCATAATAACTCCTCCTATAAGCTATAGCTGCTAATAATAATCATAATTCTACTTTAATTAGACATAAAAGTCTATGTAAAATAGTTGATTTTGTAATAAATTTTAATATGAATAAAGAAAAGTTTATAAATGGAAGGAATAAGAGTAATCTATTAACAGATTTTTAACAAAGGATATGTCTAGATAACTATAAGAATATATATTATAATTAAAAAGTAGAATATAGTATTTATTTGTAACAAATCTTTTATAGTTTACGTATATATTATGTGGCTGCTAAACGGAGGGGAAGGGAATGAGAAGAGTAAAAAGAAAGATAAGAAACAAAAGGAAGATCAGTACAGGGAAAAAAATTGCCTTAGGGATAAGTATATTTTTCTTAGCTATATTTTTGACAGCAGGTGGATATTACCTACATATATATAAATCAATCTATGTATCAGATCATAAAAACCCTTATGGAAAGGATATGGATTTTAGTGACTTGGATATAGCGGAGCCTTTATATGAGGAGCAAGAAGGGATAACTAATATTTTATTGATAGGTATAGATGCAAGGGAAGCTGAAGAAGCCTCTAGGTCTGATTCCATGATAATCCTTACAATAGATAGTAATAATGAAAAAGTTAAATTAACATCAATTATGAGAGATTCTTATGTTGATATACCAAAATATAGAAGACGAAAAATTAATGCAGCCTTTAGTCTTGGTGGACCACAATTACTAATGAAAACTATTGAAGCAAATTTTAGAATTAGGCTGGATAAATATATAGTTGTTGATTTTCATGGTTTCGAAAATATTATTGATGCAGTAGGTGGCATAGAGGTTGATGTTGAAGAACATGAACGTAGGGAACTTAATAAATTCATCGGAGAAACCAGAGAAGTTAAGTCTCCACCTTTAACAAGGACAGGCTATCAAAAGCTTGATGGCCAACAAGCTTTAGCTTATTCTAGAATTAGAAAATCAGACTCTGACTACAGGAGAACAGAAAGACAAAGAGAGGTATTAGGAATATTAGCTAACAAGCTTTTAAAGACCAGTGTAGTGAATTACCCAAAAGTGATGAATTCTATTTTGGATTGCGTAACTACCAATATAAAACCTAGTATGCTTTTAAATTACGCCTATACTGTTTCAAAATTTAAAAATATGAAAATTGAACAGTTGCAGATGCCTATGACAGAATTAAGCTGGGGAGGTATGTATAAAGGCGAGTGGGTTCTACTACTAGATACGGAGCAAAATGCTGCTGTGATGAATGATTTTATATTTATTGATAAGGAGCCTAATGTTGATGAGTTAGATTTAGAAGCTTGTAATGCTGTTATTGAAAAACTTTTAGGAAGAAGTTTAGCTAGTGAAAATAAGACAAAGAAGCCTATAAATAATGAAGTAATAACTAGTCCGGTAGATAAGGATAAGACCTCTCTTAATACAGAAGAAGAGGATCCTGGCAAGGAGGATCCGGTTACAGAAGGAGATGATACTGGCAAGGAGGATCCGGTTACAGAAGGAGATGATACTGGTCCTAATGAGAAAGAAGAAGACACTGTAGAAGTAAAGGAAGAGGATAAGGAAGAAGAAGGTGACAAAACTAATTCAGCTGGTGATAAAGCAGATGAAGCGAATGATGGAAAAGAAGAACTAGATGATAAAAATAGTGGATAAACACCCCAAGGGGAAAAAGAAAGAGGATAGCTAGAAGTAAAGCCTAACTTAGTAGGTTATAGTAAAGTTACCATCTTGTACTGATGGTATGAAAAAGTATATAAAACAAACAATAATAAGGAGCTTAAGGCTCCTTATTATTGTTTAAAGGGGAAATAGATTATGGCCAAAGATTATTTTGAAGAAATATCAAAACATCTACTTGAAGACCAGAAACCTTCACAATTTTTAAATACTATTTCTAAAGAAAGTCACTTTAATAAGTATCCTTTTGATATGCTTTATTCATTGAAGGAAACACCACAAAATCTAGTCCATCATCCTGAAGGTAATGTATGGAACCATACTATGATGGTGGTGGATGAAGGAGCTAAGAGACGGGATAAAAGTAGGAAACCTTTGGAATTTATGTGGGCCACTCTTTTACACGACATAGGAAAGGCTCCAACTACCAAACTAAGAAGGGGGAAAATTACCTCCTACGATCACGATAAGGTAGGAAAAGACCTGGCAGAAAAGTTTCTCAAAGAAGTTACTTGTGATGAGGGATTTATCAAAGATGTATCCGCTATAGTAAGATGGCACATGCAACCTTTATTTATTGTTAAGGATCTACCTTTCTCTGATATTAAAGGAATGTTGTCAGAAGTTGATTTAGATGAAATATCTTTATTTTCTCTATGTGATCGTCTAGGCAGAGGAAATATGTCGCCAGAAAAAGCTGAAGAAGAAAGAAAAAATGTTGAACTCTTTACTAAAAAGTGTAGGCAGTATTTAGGCAAGAAAAAGGAAAAGAGTCAGTAGTATACAACTACTGACTCTATTGGTGGAGCGGGTGTCATCAAGGATGAACACCTCTCCGTTTCGATATTTTCGCCTTCAAAAGCATCTTCAATATCGTCAATCGGGATATTTTCGATGCTCAACGGCTTCTTACTTGCATTGATAATCAAGGCGAAGTGATCATCATACAAGTAAATGGAGTGAACGAATATATTGATAATCGCTCTGCGCTTATTAAAGTCATCAAGGGGCATTTCACATACATAATCAAGAAAGGCTAAAATCTGCGCTTCGGACAAACAGATCTTTTTATTGTTTTCTATGGCGAGCTGGGTTTCCAATTCCTCTTTTTCTGCTTGTCGCTGATGCAGTCGCTCGGTGAGCATATCAACCGCTTGACCTTGCTCAATACCTTTCCAAAGGTTCTCGATGGCGATATCAACTTCCTTGATAGCCTTTTTGAGTTCACACACTGATATATTGTCAGGACTTTTGTTACATTCCTCTGCAATCCGTTTTGCGATATATCGAATTTTATCATCAGTGAGCATTTTAAGGCATTCGCTGACAACACGATCTTCGATATAATCTTTACCGATTATCTTCTTATCACATTTCTTCTTGCGAGCCTTTTTGCACATATAATAGTGATACTGCTTTCCGGATTTTCCCGTGCCGCCGTATCCCACCATCATTTCCTTACAATGACCGCAGAAAAGTTTTGTGGTTAAGAGATATTCGTTTTCGCCCCTTGTTCGGGCAGGTGCAGATTTGTTTTTGTTCATAAGCGCTTGTACCCCCTATGTGATAGGATAGTTGATCTTTTAATTATTTGACTATCATCTTTATACATAACACCAGTAAAGGAATCTACAATTGGTTTGCTTAAATTGTCTACATCGGGAATACAACCAGGTTTTAATTGATGTATGTACACAATGCAAGATTGCAATCTATCTTTTTCATACGGTAATCCACTATATAGATTGGCGTACTTGGCATTGAATTCATCTCGAAAAGCTTGTTTATATTCTTCCCGTGATCCGCCTTTATCATGTTCGGAGAAAAACTGTCCTATTTAGTATAGCCTATCCATTGCTTGCCTTTTTGAAATATCTCTTCGCACAAAACAAGCAAAATAATCGAGGAAGGAGATAACAAAAATGAAGGCTGGATATATCGTTGGCAAGGTTATCCAAAAGAAGCTGAAGTCTTGGAGTCAGAAGAGTGTTATCAACTGGCTGGCTAGCAAGATTGGTACCGCTGCTGCTAAGAAGATCGTTAGCAAGGCAGTTAAGGTTGGCGCTTCCGCATTGGCTACATACCTTGCAGCACATGTTTCTTGGCTGGGTTGCTTGGCTGGCCCCATCGGCGGTCTCGCAGCAGGCGCAATCGGATGGCTCTAATATAGCAGTTTGCCACTAATCGTGGCGACGGCTTACTTAAGGCTGTTCTAGGGGAAGGGTTCTTTTTCTGGAAGGGACTCTTCCCCGTTTTTCTTACTATCTATTCTGACAAGCACTTTTTGGCAGAATTTTTAACATAGATTGAGATGATACGAAAAGTAGCGGCTATGCCACAGGCTGTTTCTTGTATCCAATCACATATTTGCGTAAACTATGAAAGAGGTGATTTTGTGGTTACTGGAACAAAACGACGAGTCAGAAGAATGACACCAAAGGAAATCGTGCTGATTTATTTAATCTTTGCTTTATTCTTTTCCTTAATTGGTTATATCTACGCAGACACTACCAGCGAATCGGTTGAGTTCGATTTCAGTGGAATAGAAGCACCGGGAATCGGATTTATTTTTGCAAACAATATTGGCTTCTTTTCGCTTGTTTGTGTTTTGCCTTTTTTTAACTTTGTGATGTATGCCACGCAATTTTTAGCAATTGGAAATAATATTTTTCAAATTCATGCGCTTCCTATGGAAGTCCAAAGCAATTTGTTATATCGGCACGCCATTTTTGAAATTGTCGCACTGTCAGTATCTGTATATATAAGTTATGAAGTATATAGAGCATTGTATGATTATTTACATAATTCTATTAAACCCAGCAAAAAAACATATATGAAAATATTTTTACCTTATATAATTGTTGTTACTTTAACATTGATAGGAGCTTGTTTGGAGGGAACCGTAAATGTTTAGTTTGCAGAACTTGAATTTTAAATATGATGATTGGATTTTTCAGGATGCAACCTGTGATATAAGATGCAAAAAGGTTGGTATCATCGGCGGAAACGGCATTGGAAAAACCACACTTTTGCATTTACTTAATCGTGATTTGGAACCGGAGAGTGGGGAAATTACTTTGCCGGGGAATACGTGTTTTGTGGATTTCACCACAAAGAACTATATGTATTTCACACCGCGTGAATTGATCTCTTTATGTGTCAATCTAAATAGTTTTGAAGATGTTTTTGAAGAGTTGGTTGGCGTTTTGAATTTTGATGGGATGCTTGACGTTTGTTTAAACAAATTATCATTAGGAAATCTTAAAAAAGTTTTCTTAATGCTCGGTCTTGCATCCAAAAGCAGCGTAGTTTTGCTCGATGAACCATTTGAGAATTTGGATGAAAAAACAAATCAAAATCTAACCCAGTACATTTCAGTTTGTGACAAGGATATGGTGATTGTAAGCCATAACATATCTCTTTTGCGCTCATGTGTAGATGAAGTGTATGAGGTTGCCGATAGAACGTTGGTGTTAAGATGAATATTACGGCATTAAAAACATTCCGAAAATTATTGCTTAAGCAAAAGCGAAACTATAAGAAAGAGATCTTTGTTGGATTGCTTTTCTTAGCAATTGCGATTTGTGCTTATTTAATAAACCAAGCAGTAGGACAAGCAGTAGGAACTTTGCTGGTTATAACATATCTGTTTGTTACTTCAACGGCCAATTTCGCAAAGAATGATATTTTTTGGAATGCGGATGATTTTAGATCATTAAATATCTCTGCCCATTCTAAGCAATACTTTGTGTTCTTTCTTTGGCAAAGATTTTTGCTTGACTCGTTTATATCCAATCTCATAGTTGGAGTCGGACTTAGCATCTTCTTGTTTATCAAGTTTGGAATATTGCAGGTGTTGGCATTTTTGCTGCTCGTAATAATGTACTTTATCATATCCCCCAGTTGTAGTGTGATCTATAGTAAAAAGAACAAAATCACCACTGCTATATGCGTTAGTGTTCTTTTAATTATACCGATCCTACTGTGGCTTGATTTTGCTTTTTGGCATTTAGCTACCAGCCTATACTCCATTTGCACAATAACAGATTTTATTTACTGCTGTTTATTTTCTGCGATTTGCTTTCTGTTTTTTACGATAGTGAGCAAAACTTGCAAAGCTCAAAAAAATAATAATTATCCGTCAAGAACTATTTTGGGATTCCTAAAAAGATTTGACATATGGCTTTATAAGGACTACATGCTCAATTATAAAATGGTCCTTACAAATATTCTTTCGCTTGCAATTACCTTGCTTCTGTTCGTGAATTCTGATGATATGGGGATTTTAAGACCATTCTTATTATGGTTAGTGTGCGGAAGTAAGCTATTCTCAGTAAAGGATAAGAAAACAAAAGAGCATTTGCTTGTGTTTAATGATCCCTTATTTTGTAAAAAAGCTGTTGGTCAGGATATTGTCTTTGTAAGGAGAAAGAAATTCAAAGCAGTAATGACGGGGAGCCTCGTCAAATTCTTGGTAACACTGCCGTTTTTAATTGTGTTAGGATTCATTTCAGTAGAGGATATCCTCATTTTTGGTGTTACTTCAGTTATAAGTGCTATGCTTGAATGTTTTACAATTTACAAAAGTGGTATGACAACGCAAGCGGTTATTTACTTAGTAAAGACCACAATCCCTGTTGTATGGGGATGTATTATTTTAAATCACTATTCAATGACGTTCTTATACATCTATTTGGCAGTTGCAATTTTGATTAGTGCTTTTCTGTTGATTGATGCAATTTGCAAAAAGAATACCGAACAAATTGTAGCCGTAATTTAAAGGAGTATAAATATGAAATCAATCTTTCGTTACATAATTCTAATTCTCAGTTCTTTAGGGTTGGCAATATTGGGATTTAACACATTGCCTGCTGACAATCTTTTGACAGATATATTGGCTGAAAATCCCGGATACAAGATGGCGATAATCGCAATTATTTTTGTAGGATATTTTGTGATGTATCTAATTACAACACTTATTATGTCTTTTATCTGTTGTTTGTTTTTTAAGATTACGACCAAAAATAAAGAACAATTCAACCTAAAAGCAGCTCAAAAGTACAATAAGTTTAGTATTACGCTGCTGATTGCTCTTCATGTGATCTGCTTCGGCTTGCAATTATTTACCAATTACATTGTATATGCTATTTTGTATACCATTGTAGGTCTTTTAATTGTATGGCTATTCACTCGACAGTATAAGCGAAAAGAAGATCCTAACCTAAATATTTATTTGGCTTTAATACCGCAGATTGCTTATGTTGTAGGCAATGTGGTATATGCATATTTTAGTTTTTAACAGGAGGTAACGTATGCCTAACATCAATGATGAGATTTGCTATCTGAAAGAAAAGCTTTCTCTAAAAAATGGCGATATTATTTATGTTGTATCGCACAAAAAGAAAAAGTCAGCATTAGCCGGATTGCTTGACTTTGTAACCGGAGGAACGGTTGATTTGATCAATTCATACCAAGGTGGAGCCTATAGGTTTTTGGTCGCCACCTCTGAAAATGGTTTGATTTATCAAATCACAAATGACAAACAAATCAAACAGATTGCAGAAATTGCAAATTGGACACTTCAAAAGAAAGAAAACTTTACAACGGAAACAATAAACAATATTCAATACAAAAAAATCAGAAAGGTAATGGTTGATTAAAATGAAAAAAATAATTGGATTATTAATGGCGCTTGCAATGCTCTTTACTCTTGCTGCATGCGGAAACTCCAACGGTGGTGCAAGTACGAACAATCAAAATTCTTCTACTACAAATTTGGAAGATAAATATCCCGGATACTACGCCAATTTTGACGAAGGAATTATCTCGGTTACCAATTACGATCCCGACGATATGGGTAGCATTCCTTCCTATCAGGAAATGATTGACTATGGCGACGGAGCAGGATTAGAAAACGAAGGTACGGTTTACTGTATCTTGATTGTTGATACTGCAGCATCAACAGAAGAAAATGAAAAATGTTATTATGCAGAGCTTGCGGATGAAACAATGGAAATCTTAATTGAAGAAGACACCTATTTTGCAAACGAGGAAGAACGCAAAGAGGCTGTTGATAAACTGATCGAAATTATGAATTATGTAAGGAACGATAGCAATGAATAAGAAGATTTGCGTATTCTTCGCAATTATATTGTTGTTTACCTTTGTTACTGGGTGTAGCAGTTCGCCGGAAAATACAACAGAGATTTATACTGTTAAATCAGAAAACGCAAAGTTCCAAGGTAAGCTTGTTTCAAGAAGCGTTGAACAGTATGACTATGATCCATCTACCTATGAATTGAAAGTTACCAATGGACAGAAAGTGTCTGCAGGTACGGTTTTGCTCTCTCTCAGTGACAGCGGTAAAGAATCGCTTTCCTCCACTTTAAAAGATGAACACGATATAAGTGCTACACAAAGTGCAAAAACGACAGCGGTCAATGAGTTAAATTGTATCAAGAACGGTGATTATTCACTGTCGGAAGTCCTTGCTTCGGAATACACATCGTTAAAGGAGCAGTTAACCGAGATCCAAAACGAAATCAAAGCACAGGAAATTGTTATTGAAACAGCCAAGATTACCTATGAATATGAGGTGGCAGCATTAAAAAAGGATCTACAACCGACAACCGAACAACCTCCTGCAACAGAAGCAACCGATGTGACGGATGAAGAAGAACAACCAGAGGAACCCGTTGAAGAACCTGTAGACAATACAGAAATCTTATTAGAAATCCAGAAGTTAACTAAGCTTTATGAAAAAGAGCAAGAAACAAATAACCTGCAGTTAGAAAAACTCAAAAAGCAACAAAGCGAAGTTCAATCTAAGATTAATAATTTTGGTTCTTCTCCGGCTGTAAAAAGCAGAATTAAGGAGTTAGAGCAAGAAATTTCTGGATATGATCAGACCGAGCAAAAATACAATCAACAAGTTGAAGCATTGTCCTCAGATTGTGTGATGGCAAAATGCGATGGCTTAGTTGTAATTGATGCGACAACTCTTTATGTTTATAGCAATGCTGTTGATTTTTGTTTCACTACACCGGCGCAAAACTTTCAAAAGTTTTATAACTCTGATACCAAATACAATCTTCAATACAACAACGAAGTAGTAGGTACTATTGAACTGTCGTATTATGTTCCAAGCCAAACAGAAGATATGTACAACTTGATATATGCCGTTAGTTGTTCGAAGGAAGTTATGCTTTTAACCAACACATATGCTTATATGGTATCAGGTGAAGAGATATTTATTCCGGCTGCTTACATATCCCGATATGACAATGGTGATTTCTATGTACTGAAGAACGGTGAAGAAGTAAAGGTCGAAGCGGTTCTGGTTGATGGACAGTACAAATTGATTTCCGGATTGAACGTTGGTGACAAAATTGAAAAGATCAATTAAATTACAGAACGTATATAAAACATATAAAGGGCGCAACTTTTTGGTCGAAGCCTTAAAGAATATAAATCTGGAAATTGATGTTGGCAGTTACTGTTCTATTGTAGGAAAGAGCGGATCCGGAAAATCATCTTTGTTAAAGATTATCGGACTCTTAGATTTCGATTACGAAGGAACTTATGTGCTTTTTGATAATCAACTAAGGCGCAATAAAGATGCCGTTGTTTCTAAACATAGAAGGAAGATCGGTTTTGTTTTCCAAGACTTCCAATTGATTAATCGCTACACAGTTCAAAAGAATCTTGAAACTGCTTCTGTTATTAAATTGGGATATGTAGACAAAGAGCGTATTAGTGAGGTGCTGGAAGAAGTCGAGATGTCTTCTAAAGCCGAGAGTTATCCGGATGAATTAAGTGGCGGTCAAAAGCAACGCATATCTATAGCTCGTGCTATGCTGGCTAAACCGGATTTGCTTATTGCTGACGAGCCTACTGGAGCAATTGATGAGGAAAACACGGAAAACATCCTTGCAATTATAGATAAGCTCCATAAGGATACCAATACCACAATAATCATTGTTACACACGATATGGATGTCGCTCAACGAGCGGATAGAATAATCGAACTGCGAGATGGGGTGATTTCTAATGATCGGGTACTTCTTTAAAAGTGCTTTCACAACCTTGAAATATAACAAATTCCGAACATTCCTTACCGGATTGGGTATTTTTGTAGGCGTAGCTTCCGTTATTATTATTGTTTCTTTTTCTGACAGTTTCTCGCACCATTTGTCAAACGAGTTTAATCAAAAGGTTACTTTGGGGTTGGTAAGTAGTATTGGTGACAACACAGATTTTACTGAAGTTATCACAAGTAATGAAATCCAATCTGTAGCCAATGAAGTGCGAAAAATGGAGGATGTCCTTTCGTTTGAGCAGGCGGAAGGAAGCAAAAAAATTGATTGTCAATTAAGCAATGGCACATGGCAGTATAGCGTTGATATTGCTTTTGATGATTATGTACCAATTGTTGATGGTAATGGTTTTGATAGTGCTATAGGAAATGTTGTGATTGCATATCAAAGCGAAACAGACGAAACCTCACCGGTATATAAGTTGGGAGACTCAGTAGTGATAGACGGTATCGTGTACACTATCATTGGCACGACAACCGACTTGTCTGCAACTATATATTTCCCACAGCGACTATCCACTCAAGTATCCTACCAAGAAGCTTTCGATATTGCGGCATTTTATCTAACTACAAATAACAAAAACCCTGATACGGTCAACATTATTTTAGATATGCTGAATGCCGAGTTAGAAGATAGCGTGAACTTTGTGAACTATACCGAGGGAGATAGCGAGTCGATTAGTAGTATTTTTTCCACTATATCTATCTTTCTATCGCTTATTGCCTCTATTTCTTTGATCGTATCTGCGATTAATATCATAAACATTATGTATATTTCTGTTCTTGAAAGAGCAAATGAAATTGCCATATACCGATCCTTGGGAATGACAAAGGGAATGGTGGTATATTTATTCTTAATAGAATCGCTACTAATTGTTGTAATGTTTGCCCTTATGGGATATTTATTCGGACTGCTTACTTCCTATTTAATACTTGCCATTATGGATATCAATCTCTATGTAAGTATTAATAGCTTGTTGCTGATTGTTGCAATCAGTATTGTTTTAGGTATTGGTGCCGGCATTAAACCCGCTATGAAAGCTTCTAATACAAACCTATCTATATTGCTACGTTAAGAAAAAAACAGCTGTCATCCATCAAGATGATAGCTGTTTTTGTATATCACTGTATAATGTTTTTCTTCTTCCAACTGACTAATTCACTGACACCTTCAACGTCTAGTTTTGTGTACTTATAATTTTTATGCACAAATTGCTTATCGATCACAGTATATGGTAATACCAATGTTTCCATTATATCCTTTGTGACGGTAACTAAAAGACTCTGTCCGTTATTATCAACCAAATAGCTTTTTCGTCTGTTGTTCAGCTTATCAATTATGTCAAAGGCTCCAAAAAAAGGCATAAACAACCATTCAAAAGTTTTTTCCAAGCGGCTTAAACGCTTTTCCTGCACAAGTGGGAATATTTTTAATGCTTGTGGATACTTGTGCAACACAACACAATCCTCAACGCACTTATAGGAGTGTTTTATAGCATTATACTCTTCAAGGTTAATTTTTTCATTAATTTGAGCAGACAACTCATCATTGCCTTCGGCAACTAAATAATCCAAAGAAACATTAAATAGTTTAGATAAGCATTTTAGATTTTCGATATCAGGCACACCTCTGTTAGTTTCCCACTTTGAGATTGCTTGCCTTGATACACCGAGTTTATTAGCCAAACCCTCTTGCGACAATCCGTTTTGTTGCCGCAAAGCTTTTATTTTTTCGCCGACATTCATATACTGCACTCCAACTTTATTTTTATTAATTATAACATTTATAAACTGAAATATCAACTTTAACAGCAAAATAATGGATAGGCTATACTAAATAGGACAGTTTTTCTCCGAACATGATATAATAAAATTATTGGAGGAGAAAGACATGTCAAAAAAATATTATGAGGAAAATTTCAAGAAGCAAATTGTCAAAATATATAA
>FZPS01000122.1_pt42 | contig 44285 bp, 32 predicted proteins | sample 1817821 | NCBI WGS metagenome assembly FZPS01 (sample SAMEA104158645, study PRJEB21678) | metagenome | place: Germany | collected 2015-04-21 | reverse complement strand
ACCCTGCCCGCGCTCCTCCCCCCGCCCCTACCGGGGGGGCACGTATATCCGGTGGAAAGCCGTCCTCCAGGATGCAAACCCCTGGATAGTGTGAAAAAGGTCGATACTCCCCTCCGTTGAGAGTGTCGGTAATTGAGAATCGATGCACTAGATACCCCGGTGCAGAATCTTTATAGCCGCTACCGCCTTCTCCCCTGCTGTCATGGAGTTTCAGCAGAGGCTCTCGCAGTTCGACCTGACGAGCATCATCGTCGGCGCTATCGTCGGCGCTGACATCTACATCGCATCCGCCATCACCGCCGGCCTCGTCGGCCCGTTCTCGATCGTCCTCTGGGTGGTGGCCGGGGTCTTCGCCACCACAATCGCGATGGTCTTTGCCTACTGCAGTTATTATGTCCCCCGTGTCGGCGGGCCGTTCGCCTACGTCTCAGAGGCGTTCGACGACTTCTACGGGTTTCTCACCGGCTGGAGCATGTGGATCGCCGAACTCCTTGCACTCCCGGTCTTTGCGATAGCGTTCGCGAACTACCTCCAGGCGCTCATCCCGCTCACCCCGATCGCAGAGGTCGCTGCGAGAGCGCTCTTCATCGCCTCCCTGACACTCGTCAACATCGTTGGCGTCCGGGCCGCGGGGAGATTGAACGATGTCCTCACCCTCATTAAACTCTTTCCCCTGCTCCTTTTCATCGTGGCCGGGATTGGCGTCTTTATCGCCCGGCCGGAGACGGTCATCGCAAACTACACCCCCCTGCTCCCGCTCGGGCTCGATAACGCCGCGCATGCGCTCGTCCTGATCTTCTGGGCATACGCCGGGTTCGAGCTGGGGACGCTCCCGGCCGGGGAGGTGCAGGATCCACAGAAAGCCATCCCGCGCGCCATCACCAGCGGGATGCTGATCGTCTCTTTCTTCTACATCCTCACGAACCTCGTGCTCTTCGGGCTCGTCAACTGGACCGAACTCAACCAGACCACCGTGCCGCTCGTCGTCGCCGGGAACGTTCTCTTCGGTTCGGCAGGGGCGCTCATCATGACTGTCGGCGCCCTCTTCTCGGTCTCAGGGTCAAACGAGTCAGGGATGCTCGGCAGCGCCCGGCTGGCGTACGCGATGGCGATCGACGGGCTCTTCCCCCGGGCATTCACCGTGGTTCACCCGCGCTACGGCACGCCTTACGTGGTTCTCGTCGTCCAGGGAGTAATCGCGTTCATCCTCTCAAACATCGGAAAACTCCCCGGGTTGATATCGTTCGCCGTTCTCAATCTCGCGTTCTCGTTCATACTCACCTGTTTTGCGCTCATCGTGCTGCGGAGCGATCGCGTCGCGAACCTCCGCGGACAGCACATCCTCCCCCTTGCCGGCATCGCAATCTGTCTCTTCCTCCTCTCCTCCACCACAACCTTCGATAAGATCGCAGGGGTCACGGTCATCCTGGCCGGCATCCCGCTCTACCTATACTACTCACCAAAGAAGGATATACACCACCTAAAAACCCTCTTCCTCTCCGAGGAGGCTGTGCTCCGACGAAGGCTCGAGGCGAAGGAGACGTACCTCGCAAACCTCCTGGGCCTAGCCCGCACAGTCTTCCGGTGGATCAGACGGGCGGATAGCCACAAACTCCCAGGAAAGTGATGAAAGATGCTGATCAGAGAAGCCAGAGAAGCGGGGGCAACCGGGGGTGCGTGAGGCCCCCAGGAATGACCATACGTCGCCGTGCAGGCTCAATCACGCAAACGGATGCTTTGCGGTATCTTTCTGGGCAAGCACCTCTTTCATCTTCGGCTCGCCCGTGATCGCCCGGCGGATAGCGGTCTTTGTCGCCTCGTAGTTCCAGTCATAGATCTTCTTTTTATCGGTTGCGTCCCATTCGATGAAGACCGATGCGATGATGAGCAGGTCATCAGCCTCCGACTCGGGAATTATACCCTCTGCGACGCTATCCACCACCGCCTTCGCAACAGCGGCCTGGGCGGGGCCGAAGATCAGGAGAGCCTGATCTGCGTTCTTGATAGTGACCTTGTTGACCATCAGAGTTGAGGGCTTTGCCGGGATGTTCGGGGTAAGGACGGCGAGGAGCGGTGTGTGCCCCCGTGCTGGCGATGCGAGCGCAGTGACAAAGGCCTGCTCTACGCTGCTCCCCTTCTTCCCGATGACGAGATCGATGTGAGCAACCTCCGGCCCTTCTCCGACAAGCGCTTCTCCAATGAGTGCGTGTTCAAAATTGACCATGGTGTAATCACCTCTTGTGCGTGTCTAGTGTTGATATGGGGCGTGGGGAGGAAAAAGGTTGCGGAGCGGGGAGCCGGCCGCCGGAGGCAAGTTCTGCTGCGTGTGGTGCGCCCCCGGGTTTTCAGATATCCCTGAAGGACTGCTGCGCGGGGCAAACCATCCCACAAACAGCCGCCAGGGCTGCGCGGGGCAACCTATCCGGCTACACAGGGGCAGCATGCCCCCCAGCGGCTCCAAACCATACCCTTATATTTTCCTCCCACGATATGGTGAAAAACGCAACTGTTATGCAATTGCGTTCTCTCAAGTACTGTTTAACGCATCCGTCGGAAAAGAGGGGTGTGTAAAACAGCACACCAAATATACTGAGGGACTGACGTGGACTCGATCAGGATTGCAATTGTGGGCGTTGGGAACTGTGCCAGTTCATTAATCCAGGGAATTGAATACTACAGAGGGAAAGACGAGACTGGTGTAGCCGGGCTGATGCACTGGGACCTCTGCGGCTACCGGCCGTCTGATATAAAAGTGGTTGCAGCGTTTGACATCGATAAAAGGAAGGTCGGAAAAGACGTCTCCAAAGCGATATTCTCTCCCCCCAACTGCACCACGGTCTTCTGTCCGGATGTGCCGGAGACCGGGGTGACCGTCCGGATGGGGCGGGTTCTGGACGGTCTCCCGGAGCATATGCAGAGCTACAGGGAGGACTTCAGGTTCGTGCTCGCCGATGAAGAAGAGCCATCGGCCAGGGATATCATCCAGACGCTCAAAGACTCGGGTGCCGAGATGCTGCTCAACTACCTGCCGGTAGGGTCGGAGGAAGCGGCACGGTTCTATGCCGGGTGTGCGCTGGAGGCGGGCATCGGTTTTATCAACAACATGCCGGTCTTCATAGCGAGCGACCCCGGGTGGGCGGAGAGATTCAAAGCAAAGGGTCTCCCGGTCATCGGTGATGACATCAAGGCCCAGCTCGGCGCGACGATCACCCATCGGGTTCTGGCCGACCTCTTTCAGCAGCGAGGTGTAAGGCTGGACCGGACCTACCAGCTGAATACCGGTGGCAACACCGACTTTCTGAACATGCTGAACCAGAACCGCCTTGCCTCAAAGAGGGAGTCAAAGACCAAGGCGGTGCAGTCGGTCCTCGACCAGCCCCTCGATGATGACAACATCCATATCGGCCCAAGTGATTACGTCTGCTGGCAGAAAGATAACAAGGTCTGTTTCCTCCGCATGGAAGGAAGGCTCTTTGGTGACGTCCCTATGTACCTTGACCTCCGCCTCTCAGTCGAGGACTCGCCCAACTCTGCAGGGATCGTCATCGACGCCATCAGGTGCTGCAGGGTCGCCCTTGACCGGGGTATCGGCGGGGTGCTCTTATCGCCATCCGCCTACTTTATGAAGCACCCACCGGTGCAGGTGAGGGACGACGACGCCCGACGGATGACCGAGGAGTTTATCCAGGGCGTGCGAGAACGCTAAGTGCACCAGGCCGCCCCCGCTCGAAGGTAAAAGCATTTTTGGTGCGTAAGGCGGACCGCTATCTTCATAAGGCCTTTTGGAACTCGCCAGTCCCATCGATTCCCAATGACCATGTACATACAGTACTGCTCCCCCGACGAGAGGAGAGGAGGAGTCACCACCATCGCTGTATTAGATCTCGTGCCTCCGCCCACTCGCGTCGCGCGCGTAGTGCCCGAACTCGCTCCCGATGAGGACATCTCCGGAGAAGACAGGGCCGTCCCGGCAGACCCGAAGACCGTGCGGGTCAGTGCAGCACGACCCGCAGAGGCCGACCCCGCACTTCATGTATCGGTTGAGGGAGAACTGTCCCCGCTCCACGCACCCTTCCCGGTCAAGAATGTCGAGCACCGCTGCCATCATGACCTCAGGGCCGCAGACACAGATATGGCTAAAGTCGGCGAGATCCACCCGTGATATGAGGTCGGTCACGAACCCGTGGTGGCCGGCGGTGCCATCATCGGTCGCGATCATCAGCGTCGTTGCCTCTCGTATCCGGTCGGCAAAGAGGAGTTCAGCGGATGTCCGGGCGCCGAGGAGGAAAGTATCCACCTTCCCGGCCGCAACGAGCGGTAGCAGCGGGGAGGCGCCGACGCCTCCGGCGATGGCAAGAGTCCTCCCGGTGACTGTAAATCCGTTCCCATAGGGGCCCCGGATCCCGATCCGGTCACCCTCGCGCATCGCGAAGAGGGCAGCGGTCGCGTCTCCCACTTTCAGGACGGTGATCGACGACGGGGAGGAGAGGGCCATCGGGATCTCATCGACGCCCGGCACCCAGACCATCACAAACTGACCCGGCCTGGCAGTGATCTCGCGGTCGAAGACGAATGTCCTGATCGAGGGCGTCTCCGGGATGATCCCTTTTAGTGTAACCCCGATGGGCATCTGCTCATTCATGGGCGCACCCCACGATCTCGTGTGCGTCAACGCCGTCGTGGCTGTAGAGGCTTTTCGCGATCGTGTCAAAGATACCAATATCGTCGATAACAGCGCTCCCGATCTCGACAGCACTTGCACCCGCCATCATCATCTCAATAACGTTATCGGCGGTAGAAACCCCGCCGCATCCGATGATCGGAATGGAGCACGCCTCGTAGAGTTCATAGACGCATCTGACCGCGATGGGGAAGATCGCCTTCCCGGAGAGGCCACCAAAACGGTTCCCGAGCACCGGCCGACGGAGAGCCGTCGATATCCGCATCGCCTTTACCGTGTTGATCGCGACGACTGCATCGGCCCCGCCACGTTCCGCTGCCGCCCCGATCTCCCCGATATCTGCGACGTTTGGGGTGAGTTTCACCCAGATCGGGACCCCCAGGGAGGCCACCGCCCTCGTGCATTCCTCCACCAGGGCAGGGTCGCTCCCGATCGCTGCCCCATAACCCTCCGCGTGGGGGCAGGAGAGGTTCAGTTCAAGCCCTGACGCTATGCCGGCGAACCACCCAGCAACCGTCCGGAACTCTTCCGGCGTCCCTCCGTATATACTCACGACCACTGGCTCGCCCTGCAGGCTGGCCAGTTCGTCCACGAACGCGGCTGAGGGGTTCGGGAGACCCATGGCGTTGATGATACCACCGTCGACGACGACCAGGCAGGGTCCCGGGTGCCCCTCCTTCGGGCTCGGCCCGATAGACTTCGTGACCACCCCACCAGCGCCGTTTCGCAGGAGGCGGGCGAGTGACGCCCCGGTGGTTCCAAGGATGCCGGCTGCCAGCAGAAGGTGGTTCTTCAGCCGGACGCCGCCGATCTCGGTAGGGGCAGGATAAAGCGTAACCATCGAAAAAAGGTGGGAGTGAGGTATTATTATACCCTCGCGCCAAGTATAACTAAAGGAAGAATATCTGCTCCGCTCCCCGGAGCCCGGATACCGGAACGGAATACGGCAAGGCGACCCTTTTCCTGCCGGACCGTTATTCTCCGTGCAGCAGGGCCGGTTGATCGTACAGCCTTTTACCGTTATCCATACAGGACAGGACGATACGTATGACCTCGCTTGCAATCTTAGGTGTAGGAAAGGTAGGAGGCGAGACGGCGTTTCTCTCTGCCGCGCTCGGTCTCGCAGATGAGATCATTCTCTACGACGCCTATGAGCCCATACTCCGGGCACAGGTGCTCGATCTGCAACACACAGGCATCGATGTCACGATCTCTACCGACACGGCGGCAATGCGGGATGCCGATATCTTCATATTTGCGGCAGGCACCCCGAGAACGCCGGATATTAGAACCCGGGCCGACCTCCTCGAGGCCAACATCCCGGTGGTGAAACGCTGCGGCAAGCATCTGCAGGAATTCCCGGGGATCGTCATCACCATCACCAACCCCATGGACGCAAACAACTACGGTCTCTGGAAAGTGATGGGCATCAACCGGCAGCGGTGCATCGGGTTTGGCGGCCAGCTCGACAGCGCCCGCTTTGCCTGTCTTCTCCGCGAGGCGGGGATCCACGGGCCTGCATGGGTGATCGGTGAGCATGGCGAGCACCAGGTGCCGCTCTTCTCGAAGGCCGGTACCTATGTCGAGATCGAGGAGCGGGAAGCAATCCTCTCCCGCATGCGAGGGGCAAGCATGGAGGTGATCCGCGGCAAGGGCGGCACGGTCTTTGGCCCTGCATATCATGTTGCGATGCTGGTGCGCGCGGTCATTGAAGATCGGCGCGAGGTGCTCTCCTGCTCGTGTGTGCTCGACGGCGAGTACGGTCTCTCGGGCTGCTCGCTCGGTGTCCCGGCCCGGATCGGTCATGAGGGGATCCTTGACATCGAGGAATGGAGCCTTGATACCTGGGAAGAAGAGAAGATGGCAGAGGCAGGAGCGTTTGTGCAGGGACTCTGCAGGAGGTTTGATGGTTGAATTGAGATTGGAGTCCCGCATGAGCACCCCGGTAACCCTGGACGACTTTGGGAAGACCAGGATCGGCATTCACCAGGTGGAATACAGCATCGGCCCTGATATCCCTATCATCCATATATTTGGTCGGGATGTCTCAGGGAGAGCCATCAAGGTCGACGTGACCGGTTTTCGGCCCTACTTCTACGCGCCTGCTGATCAGGTGGACGGAAAACCTGTCCCGCCGGACGTCGACGTAGAGCCCGACACAACCTACCGCTCCATCCAGGGCGAGGTACTGCGGCGGCTTTACACGCGGCGGCCCGGTGATGTCCGTGATATCCGTGATCGCTACCAGCACTATGAGGCCGATATCCCGTTTACCACCAGGTTCATGATCGACTGTGGTCTTACCGGCGGCGTGGAACTGCCCTCTGGCACCTCCGTGGTTGACTATCGCGAACTCGCGCCTGCCGAGGTCAAGGCTCCCGCGCGCACCTGTATCATGGATATCGAGTGCGTGGACGAGCAGGGATTTCCTGAGCCCGAGCGGGACCCGATCATCTGCATCACCTGCTGGGACTCCTTCAATGAGGACTATACGACCCTGCTCTGGATGCCTGGCGGGGTACCGGGCGATGCGCCTGAACTCAGTCTCCACGAGCGGCATCGGGTTATCCGGTTCCCGGACGAGGTGACGATGCTCAGGGGGCTCGTCGACTACATCAAGGAGCGCGATCCTGATATCCTCTCTGGCTGGAACTTCGTGGAGTTCGATATCCCCTACATCCTGCAGCGGATGGCGGCGCTCGGGCTGCGCGGCGAGGACCTCGCGCGCCTCCCGGGGCAGACCGCGCGAAACGCTGTTCGCGGGAGGTCGATCTTTGATCTCCTTGGCGCCTACCGGAAGATGCACCAGGCCCAGAAGGAGTCCTACCGGCTCGACGCAGTCGCTGAAGAGGAACTAGGGGAGACGAAGGTCCGCTACAGCGGGACGATCACCGCGCTCTGGCAATCAGATCCGGCACGGCTCGTGGAGTACAACTACCGGGACGTCGAGCTCTGCGTCGGGATCGACCAGAAAAACAATATCATTGAGTTCTATCGGGAGATTGCCCGTTACGTCGGGTGCCCGCTCGATCGGACGCTGAACTCCTCAAACGTCATCGATATCTATGTCCTGCGGAAGGCGTCGGGCAGGTTCATTCTCCCCTCGAAAGGGTTTGCCGCCGGGGACGAGTTTGAGGGGGCGATCGTCTTTGAGCCCGCCACCGGTCTCCGGGAGAACGTGGTGGTCCTCGACCTGAAATCGCTCTACCCAATGGCAATGATGACGATCAACGCATCGCCCGAGACGAAGAACCCTGATGGGGAACTGCGGGCGCCAAACGGCGTCCGGTTCTCCCGGAAGCCAGATGGGTTGACACGGAGTATCCTCTCGGAACTCCTCGTGGAACGAGACGAACGCAAGCGCCTCCGGAACCGCTACCCCTTCGGTTCGCCGGAGTATGTCCTCTACGACCTCCAGCAGAACGTTCTGAAGGTGATCATGAACTCCTATTATGGGGTTTCGGGCTATCCCCGGTTCAGGCTCTATGACCGCGAGATCGGGGCGGCCGTCACATCGGTTGGGCGGGCGATCATCAGGCACACCCGCGATGTCATCACCGATCTCGGCTACACGGTCCTCTACGGCGATACTGACTCCTGTATGGTGCAGATCCCTCCAGGAAGCCTTGAAGAGACCATCGCTAAGGCGAGGGCGATCGAGGCCAGCCTGAACGCGAGTTACGGCGACTTTGCGCGTCGCGAACTGAATGCTGATACGCACTACTTTTCCATCAAGTTTGAGAAGGTCTACCGACGCTTCTTCCAGGCCGGCAAGAAGAAGCGTTACGCCGGGCACCTGATCTGGAAGGAGGGCAAGGACGTTGATGAGATCGATGTCGTCGGGTTCGAGATTCGGCGAAGCGATTCGCCGCAGATCACCCGGGAGGTACAGCGCACCATCATCGAGATGATCCTCCGCGGTGATGCGTTTGAGGATGTGCGGGCGTACCTGCGCGACGTCATCACGAGGTACCGCCGCGGGGAGTACTCTCTTGACGAGGTGGGCATCCCGGGCGGGATCGGAAAGAACCTGGATAGTTACGAGAACGAGGACGCCCATATCAGAGGAGCGAAGTATTCAAACAAGCATCTCGGGACCGATTTCAAGCGGGGCAGCAAACCAAAACGCGTCTACATAAAGACCGTCACCGAGAAGTATCCGCGGACGGACGTGATCTGTTTCGAGTACGGGGATCAGGTGCCTCCCGAGTTCATCGTCGATTGGGAGACGATGCTCGAAAGGACCCTCAAAGGACCCATTTCAAGGATCATCGAGCCGCTTGGGTGGGACTGGCATGACGTCGACCCGACACGGACGACGCTCTTTGACTTCGGGATGTGATTCTCCGGGAGCACGCACCCGGAGTTGCCCGGATGATGACGGCTGGCCAGCCAACCGTGATCCTGCGCTCCTGGTTCGCACCGGCTCATTCTACCTTGCGGGGCTCGTCGGTGGCACGGGGGGCGAGAAGCGCGTGTCTCTTCTTCGGTTTTCACGAATCCCCCTGCACGGCTAACCTCAGTGATACTTGATGTTGCGATAAGGCGCATTGCAGGCTGCCAAACCGTGCAGGTCGGTGCTCCGGACCCGGATTATTCCCGGGTTACCTGGACTCTGGACCGTGGTGGGAATCGCGCATGAGGTGTGAGAAAGCGACCCCCTCCCCATGACACGGCCGCGAGTAGGGCAGGGAGTTTCACGTACCCGGGTTCCCACGCGAAGATCGCGTGGGTATCGCGACCCGTGCGTGTCAGACGTGGTCAGCAGGCTTGGGGCGAGGTCAGGCCAGGAAGTCTTCCTGCGGTTTGAATAGGAGAGCGAAGATGTTCTCCAGCCACCCGCGTACCTGTGACATAATCGGGGTCCCCCCATCCTGGGGCTGAGAATCCGCCCCCGCTGCTGTTGCCACGTTGCCGGACGATGAGGTCACTTTGCCTGTCGGGCTGACCTGGGGTTCGACCCTGCTCGGTCCGGTCTCCTCTGGCTCCGGCGAATTCTCTTCTTTGATGAGCGTCCTGTCCCTGGTGAGGAGGTGGATGGACCGGTCACCGTCGCCACCTCCGATGACGAGGAACGAACCATCGGGAGTCACCGCGACCGATTCCGCACGGCCGTTGAGGGTGATCTTCTGGATCTCGGCCCCGGAATGGTCGAGGACATGGACCGACGTGCCGGATGCGGCAAAGACCTCTCTTGCCTCATTTGTCAGCGCTGTTGAGAGGACGGCGCCTTCGGTGGGGTACTTCCAGAGGTGTTCCCCTTCCCCGGTGGAGAGGTAGACGCACCGGTCAAGTGATCCAGCGGCCACGAACCGTCCGTCGGGGGTGAGAGCGATGCCTATCACAGGCTTGCCGGTCCCGTAACTCCAGGACTCCCCCTGCCTGCTGTTGAGGTAGTAGACTCCGTTGTCTTCGCATCCTGCCGCAATTACACGGCCGTTTTCAGATATGGCAATGTCATAACTGTCAGTCCCCATATCATAATCCCAGAGCGTTTTTTTATTCCTATCAAAGATGTATATCGCGCCGTTGTCGCATCCGGTGGTAACATACGTTGATTTAGAAGAGAGCGCTACACTGTGGTAGACAAACGTCGTCCTCTCGGTCCAGAGCAGGTTGCCTGCTCTGTCATAGAGATAGAGTTTATCTGCGGCGACACCAACGTGCGACCCTTCAGGCGATATCCCGACGTCGTTTATCCGGGAACCGGCAGTGTTCTTCCAGAGTATCTCTCCCTGTTGATTCAGGAGGTAGACCGTCGATCCTGAGCTGGCAACGATTGTGGAGCCGTCCTGCGCGATTGCCACGGAACCAACGACTCCGCTGGTCCCCTGGTTCCAGAGAGGAACGTACGTCGCCTCTGCGGCGGCAGTCGGCCCCCCGCACAGGGCAATGAGCAGACAGAAAGACAGAAGAAACAATAAAGGGCGGCGGGTAGCTGGTCCACGCTTTCTACGTTCGGGCCGTGCGCCCCGCGCTCTCCTGGAATCAGCCCTCCCTTCCAGATTTGAATCGATTAAAGACATCTCCCCCGATGACATCAAGCCCTGACTACTCTGAGAAACTATTTATATGTTTTGGGCGCGCGGAGCGCCTGCTTCCCTGGATGACGCACCTCGCCCGCCAGGCTCGGTCTGAGAATCGGCCCGCACCGTCCGGGAGTTTCAGGGGGCTCGGGAGATAGAACAGGGGAAGCCGCCCCGGTGCTCTGTTTCGGGCTGCACACCCGAAGCAGGCCTGCCCGGGCCGGGATAGCGGATCGTGTAGACATCTTGGCCGGGGTGGGAACCCGGGAGCGCTCCCGGTCTTCTGAGAGGCTCCCGTCACCCAAACCCACAGGGTCTTCTCGCAGGAATCCGGCGGGGCCGCAGAACAGTATCTAGGCGTTCCCCACCCGCTTACGACTCGCACCCATGATCCTGGCCGTGCTTTTCCGAAGGATCGATCATCTTCAGGTCTTCCAGTTTGTTGATATTCGTAAACGTCATCAGGTCTGGATCGATCTTCCGGATCTTCTCCACGCCTACATACCGGGTGTTGAGGCTCCGCACCATCGCACGGAGCGAGAGCGACTCGTGCTCCTCCAGGTAAGCAAGCAACGCGCTCGTCCGGTAGACTGCATGGAGCGGTTCAAGCATATCGGCGTTCCAGCAAGGGATGGCGGCATCGTAATCTCCGATGGCGTCAAAGAGCAGCCGCACCACCCCCGGGCTGATGCAGGGCATATCACAAGCGGCAACAAAGACGTACTCCCCGTGCACTGCAAGTGCCCCCGCGTGCAGACCGCCGATGGGGCCAAGTCCCCTCCTGACATCCGCTATACACGTAACATCTCCGAGGTGGCAGAACCGTTCGCACTGCTCGGGGTCCCGTGCGACCAGCACGATCTCATCTACTACCTCACGCAGGGTATCGGTGAGACGATCGATGAAGGTCCTGCCCTGGAACGTGAAGAAGTATTTCTCCCGACCGCCGGCGCGCCGTGCCGCTCCCCCGACCAGGACGATTGCTGACCGCATACTCACCCTTGCCGTCAGAGCCGCTCCCGGAAGCGGATTAGTTGTGTGATGCAGGTGTTGTAGGGTGCGTCGATACCATATCTCCGGGCGAGGTTCGCCACAGCGCCGTTCAGGAAGTCGATCTCGGTTCTCCGCCCCAGGGTGAGGTCCTGGAGCATCGACGAGTGATGGGCGGCGGTCGCCGGGAGCTGCTCGGTCTTGAGGTACTCCAGGTACGCATCTGCCGTCTCCCAGGGGAGGGCGACGCCCTCGGCTCTCACCACCTGGTATGCTTCCCTGACGATCTCGGTGACGATTGCCCAGGCGTGCGGGTCGGTGAGCGCCCCGTAGGGAACATTCATGACGGCGCCGAGGGGGTTTAAAGCGCAGTTATAGAGGGTTTTTGACCAGAGATCGCTCCTGATCTCGTCGGTTGCTTCGGCCCGGATGCCGGCCTTCTGGATCTGGTCCACGAGGCGCCTGACTGCATCGTCCATGCCGGACGGGAACCGCCCGAATTTCATGGGCGCCGCCTCCACTGAGACGTGGACTGACGCATCGCCCCGCCACTCAAACCCTGTGATGGCCATCCCGCCGATGACCCTGTCAGTGTACTGCTCGATGATCTCCTCGTTCCCGATACCGTTCTGGAGGCTTACCACCTCGCGCCCCCTGATCGCGTCAGCAAACTGGCGGCAGATCGCCTCGGTATCAGTGGACTTTGCGGTGATGATGTAGTAGTCAGCATCCAGCCACGCGTCCGGGAGGTCTTCAGAGCAACTGAAACGGTATGTGCCTTCTCCCCAGATCCCGGTCATCAGGAGACCACGTTCCCGCACCGCATCCGCATGTCGTCTCCTGGCGACAGCATGGATGTCCACGACGCGGGATAACCTGGCGGCGACGGTCAGACCGACCGCCCCCGCCCCCAGGACCACGATCTTCATATTCATTATCTTTGGCAGGGTTACCTGTTAATCCCTCTCATTTCTTGGTGTGCTGCATCCAGGCACACATGACGTTCCATGTCAAGCAGGGCCTCCTTGATCTCCAGGTCCGGGGAGAACCCTCCAAGACCGGTCTTCGCGACGACCCGGTGGCAGGGCACCACGATCGGGGTTGGGTTTCTGGCCATCGCCGATCCGACTACACGGGGCACGGTCCCGACTATCCGGGCGATCTCGCCGTAGGTGGCGGTCTCCCCGCAGGGGATCGCTCGTACCGCACGATAGATCTTGGTTGAGGTCGATTCCCCTTCAGTTGCGACGCTTTCAAGGGAGGAGAGGTCTGCCGGCCTCCCGGCGCAGTAGCGCAAGATTTCCCCGGGAACCGGGCCATCGAGCCCCTCGCGGGCGAACCGTACCCGGTAGACGAGATTATCCTGCCATGTCACATGGACGTACCAGAGCCCGAACCGGCACGACCCGGTCACGATTGCCATCTGCCCACCTCCTTCTGGAAGAGGTCGATGGTGCAGGGCATCATCTCCTCCTGCATCCACGGCGGCAGCCCGGCACGGACCCGGGGCTCCAGGAAACGCCGCTCCCCGAGGATGAGCATCCCCCGATCCTCCGGCGCCCGGAGCACCCTCCCTAACGCCTGCAGGGCGCGGTTTATCGCCGGGAGGGTATAACTGATGAACTCTCCCTCAGCCCCGAACTTCATCCGGAAGTAGTCGATCACCATCCGGCGGACACGATTGAATGGCGCGAGCGGGAGACCGATAACGAGTGCTCCCGCGAGCATCTCGCCCCGGTAGTCCAGCCCCTCACTCCACTTGCCACCACAGACCGCAAAGAGGATGCCTGATCGCCCCTCCTCCGGAAGGGCCATAAATTCCCGGAGCATGGCAGCGGCTGCCGCGGCCTCTTTTGGCTCAACGTAGATCTGTTTCTTCTTGATCCGGGGGGCGCACCGCTCTGCGAAGGTGTTGACCAGGTCGTAGGAGGGGAAGTAGACAGCGAGGTTTCCGGGGAGGGTAGCAAACGTGGTGATGTAGTCATCAATCCGCGCGAGGTTCTGTGCGTCCCGGCGCATGGAGTAGGCGGTGGTGATGTCGCTGGCGCAAAAGATGCGGCGGTTCTCGGGGGGAAAGGAGTTCGGGAGCGATAGCGCGGTGACCGGAAGGTCGCCGAAGTAGTAGCGCCGGTAACTCTCGATGGGGGAGAGTGTGCCTGATATCAAGACGCAACAGGCGTGCGCCTGGACGATATCCTGGAGTTTGATGCTTGGGTCGATGTTCCGCACCTCGAGCGCCACTGTGCCGTCATCCTCTTTCCGGTAGACTGTCAGATAGGCGGGGTCAGCCGCGGACCGGAAGATCCGGTAGAAAAACTCAGTCAGCCGCTCGATCGCACTCTCCCGGAACTCCCCTGCCTGCATGTTCTTCTCGCGGATTCCCTCGCTGATCTTGAGGAGGTCATCTACGACTGCTTCCATGTTCTGGTAGAGGGTGCCTGCGAGGATCATCCGCTGGAAGATTGCAGGATCAAACCAGTCCTCGGTCTCGTGTGAGGCTTTGAGCGCCTCCATGAATCTGACGACCTGCGGTAGGATCTGGGCGATGGCGTCAGCCTGGTGCTGGGAGCGTCGCCGCCCGGCGAGTTCATGCTCCGCCTGTACGATATCACGCTCCTCGATCGTCACGCTCTCGATGCTCTGGACGACGTCGCCGCAGTTATGGGCTTCATCGATGAGCAGCAGGGCGTCGCGCCCCTCGATCCCGAGTGACTGGTAGAGTTGCTCCCTGATGATGTCATCGAAGAGGTGGTAGAAGTTCACGAGCACCACGTCGGCGTCCCGGGCGGCGTGCATCATCGTATCGTAGGGGCAGATGTTGCCGCAGAACCCAGCAAGCTGGTCGGGCCAGATCAGTTCGGTGCTCACCCGCTCGGCACGAACGCGCAGGGCCGCTGACGGGATTATCTTCAGCCCTGCGTCCTCGGGCTTCACGAACGATTTGCTGTGGATGAAGTAAGGACAGATGAGCGGGTGGTCCGGGTCCATCTTCCGGATCTGTTGCCTGATATGGCGGTCCTTTGCTGGGATAAGTGATCCCTTCTGCGCTCGCTCTCGCATCAACGCCATAGAGAAGGCTTTGACACCCTCGCACCGTCGGTAGACGTCCCCCTCACCGCCGAGTGGGCACATGCTGGACTTGCCGATGAGGTAGGCAAACTTCAGGCCGCCGCGTTTCTTCCGGATGAGTTCAAGCTCGCGCATGAACGTAGCAAGCTGGCTTATGGTGCGGACGGCGACGAGCACTTTCCGTCCCCGGCTCTCTGCGAGGAGTGCAGAGACCACGCTCGATTTGCCGCTTCCGGTCGGCGCATCGATCATGGCGACACCACCGTCGCGTGCGACAGATGCGGCCACTTCAAGCATCTCCCGCTGGTGGGGTCGGTATTCTTGGTACGGGAACCAGTCGTCAAGGGAATCCATTGATGTACATATCGTTGGCCGACCCCAATGTAGTTTGGGTTTCCAGGGCGAAAGTGAGGAGGCAGGCATGGGGGCGTGATAGGCTGGTAGCCGGGATCTCTTCATCCTCCAGACCAGGGGCATATTCGTGGGAAACGCAGATGATGTTTGGCTTGTTGCGCTCCAGTACGTGCGTACCACCGGCTACCGTCCCTGGAGAATCTTCATCGGACGCACCTGTGGCTGAACGTGCCGCTCCTCGGGATATGCTCGCTTCATGAAATCCCCCTGGAATCCCCAAGACAGGTTTATGGGCATAATTTCGGGTTCTACCGCCCCTCAAGCGCTATACCACCAAAAATGAACGAAAATGCTGGAGATAGCATGCATATTATATATCAATGATAATATGAGCGGAGCATTTCACCCAGGATCTTCCAGGAAACCCCTATGAGGCAGCGCCTCACGCTGCCTGGCTCCCCGGGATCGCCGGCGTGGCGCCTGGACCCGTGGTGGGGACCGGGGGAGGGGGCCCGCCCCTCCCCGCATTCCGCAGGAAGCAAAACCCGGTTCCAGTCCGATGACCTGCCAAAACCCGGATAAATGGCAGAATTCCTGAAAACGAAGTTATTTTGCCCCGGGACGTACCCGACCCCGGGAGCAGCCCGGCCGCGCATATGTTTATGATGGTTTTCTTGGGTGTTCACGCCTGAACTGGGATATGAACGGAGAAAAAAGGGATCGGCGCGCCTGCTCTATCTTACCTTCCTGGGTGCTCCCCAAAAATCACCTATATTCTGCGTGGTCTCTAAACCGGTGTCAAAAACGCTGTTCATTGATTCTCGGTGTTTAACGGCAGAAATTAACTTATATTAATGGTAATCGCTTTAAACGAGGCTATTTTCTTCTCCCAGGACGATCAATTCGAAACATATTAATAGCCATCTCAAATTACTCATTAATTAGACCTATACAATCAGATTATTCGAAGGTATAGGTAGGACGTTAAGAGAGGTGTATGAAAAAATGGTGTTCCATCCTCCAGTTGCTATAGTAGCAAAAGCAGGAGATACCGGGAAGTACAAGGTCGGACTGCCGGCGTGGAACATGGTGCTTCGTGGTATCATGTCGGGAGCCTACATCGCAATGGGCGGTGCGCTTGCAACGGTCTGTTCGACCGGCATTCTTGCATCTGACGCTGCGCTGCAGTTCGGTACGGCAGGTCCCGGTTTTGCTCAGTTCATGCTGGGTGCTGTCTTCCCTGTGGGGCTGATCATCACGGTCATGACCGGTGCAGAACTCTTCACCGGTGACGCGATGCTCGCCCCTATGGCAGCGTTCATTCACAAGGTCAGCTGGGCCGGCGTGCTCAATCTCTGGCTCTGGGTGTACATCGGTAACTTCATCGGGTCGGTAATCTTTGCGTACATCATGGCATACGGCCCGTGTGTCAGCTTCAATGCGGCAGGTACCGCGACGCTCACCGCGTTTGGTATAAGGGCGATCGGCATAGCGGCAGCAAAGACGAGTTATGCCGGAACTATGGGATTGTGGTCAGTCTTCCTCAAGGGTATTGGCTGTAACTGGCTTGTCAACCTCGCTATCCTGCTCGGTATCTGTGCTGATGATGCGATAGGAAAGATCGTCGGTATCTGGTTCCCGATCTTCGCGTTCGTTGCCACCGGTTTCGAGCACAGCGTTGCGAACATGTACTTCATCCCCACAGGCATCTTCTGTACCGGCCTTGACCCCACAAGGGCAGTCGATTCGGTTAACTGGATAACCATGTGGACCAGCAACCTGATTCCAGTCACGATTGGTAACATCGTCGGCGGTATGCTCTTTGTTGGTGTTCTTTACTGGGTCGCGTTCAGGAAGGAGATTGAGGCCCTGAAGTAAACCAGGTAAACGATGCAGATCGGAGATATTAAAGTGAGGGTAACGGCCGTTGTACTGGCCGTTTTCCTCTTTTTTATGGCCCTGATCGCGGTGTACGTCCTCACCACGGGGGACGTGGGTGTGTTGATCTGGGCGGTTCCTTCGGCCGTCATGCTGATCCTTATACCGCTGGCGCTTAACTACATGAGCCAGAAGCAGTATGCATCACTGGTGCCGGTCTACGAAGCAGAAGCAAAACCCACCCGTATCCGGGCGATCAACCTGAACATGCTCGGCCAGCCGGTGCGCGTGAAGGGAGTCGTCGAGCGGGTTTATTTTAAGTTCCTCAATCGGCCGCAGTACCTCGTCGCCGATCGGACAGGTGAGATATCAGTCAAGATGTTCACCTCACCTGCGGAAGATGTGCACGAAGGGGATATGGTCGAGGTCCTTGGAACCATCGTCAAACGCTACATCCTGACCGGGGATGCGGTCATCAACTGTGTCTCCATCCGGAAAGTAGAGAATGTTCAGCAATCCTGACGCCTTCGGGCGCCAAAGAGTTTATAGTGAAGAGACGGTTGACCGGGGATGTGGGATCCTGTCACCATCTCTCATCAAAATGTTGTCTCAAGCCCCTCTTCTATCGGTCTTGTTCCTGGCCTTCTATTCAGTTCTTCAATATACTCCTCAAAGAGATGGATCCGGGTGCTCACGGGGAACGGTATCTTGAGGGTGCTGATAACCGCTTCTCCGGGCTCGAGCGTCTGGATCTCGGTATCCAGGCGCGAGAGATCCTGTTTTGCGCTGCTTGCTATGATGTCGCGGTCGCCCCGGTCTGAGAGTCCCATCACGACGAAGGTGTTCAACTGTGCAAGAACCCGGGCGTCGATGTTCCTGGGCTGCTGGGTGACGACGCAGAGACCCACGCCAAACTTCCTCCCCTCCATCGCGGCTTCCCGGAAGACCCTGGTACTCCCTGGACCAGACCCCAGCACCCGCTGGGCCTCCTCGATGGTGATCAGCACCTGCTTCTGCTCCTCTGCGTCCCTGGCATCCTCACCCTGGTGATTCTGCATGATCTTACGGGTTATGATCGAGAGGATGAAGAGTTCGCTCTGCTCGCTCATCCCCGGGATATCGATCAGGACGACCTTGTTTTCGTGGAGCGCCTTGATGATATCAGGGATCGACGAGCCGCTCGACCGGAGGAATCGCCGGTTTCGGTTGAGCATTCCCTTGATACGCCGCTGCATCACCGAGAGCGTGCTTGGTGAGAAGTTCTTCAGATCCCTGGCAATTCCCGGGTACCTGCCGGTGTAGGTGTCGGCATCGAAGGTTGCAAAGTCGGTATTCTGGAAGAAGTCGATCACGGCAGAACCGGGTGTGCTCTCGAGCATCTCCACGACCTCGCGCTGAGGCTGGGAGTGCTCATAGAGCAGGAGGAGGTCGGGAGCCCTGAAGTCGTCAAAGTCCAGGTAGAGCCGATTAAGGTGGTATTTTCTCCTGAACCCCTCCGACTGGGTGGTAAAGACCGCAAGGCCGTCCCGGGCGGTCTGATAATGCAGGAGTCCCTGGGTAGCCGTGCCGCTTGACGACCGGCCCCCTGCCACGTATTCGCCGTGCGGATCCACGATGAGGAGCCCAAACGCCCTGGCCTGCATGCAGGAGGCGCAGAAGACCTTCATGAAGTTGCTCTTCCCCATGCCGGTTGTGGCAAAGACCCCCATATGCTGCCGCATCACCGCCGCATGGAGCGCCACCCTCACGTCCTTGAGCACACCCTGGCCGGTCTTCATCACGCCCACCTCGATCTCACCCATCACCTGCCGCAGGAATGCAAAATCTTCGGCCTGTGGCTGCTCCACGCGCGAAAACTTTGTAGGAATCGTCCGGGGTTTCCGGAAGACACCGTCTTTCCCCACGTACCCGAGCGGGAGCGCCTCCACAAGGATGAAGACGTCCTCCCCGATATCGTAGAAGTGTTCGGTGTGCGGGCGGGTGTCCCACTTTGGATCTGAGAAGTTACAGCCGTGGAGGAGGTCGCTCACCTTTGCAAAGAACGTCAGCCCCTTGACATGGTCTGTGATCTTTAGCACGTCTCCGAGATAGAGTTCTGCGTCATGGGGAACAGCAAACCGGTAACTAAGTACCCGGTCCCCGATCAGGCGGTACTTTGAGGCGTCGTCTTCATCAATATCGATCAAACTCATCATGGTAGTCACCAAAGATGTCGGTGTAGTCGGCAAGGCTCATGCCAAGCAGATCCATGGCCCTGACGAGGTCCTGGCGGACCTGCTCGACTGCATCGATCCCGATCCTGGCGGTGAGGTGGGCGTCCATGAGCGGGTAGGGGTAACCCGTAACCCTGCCGTCATCGGCGAAGTGGGCAAGCGCGGAGAAGACCCGTTCGGCCATCTCAGCGCTGTAGTACTTGGGGATCTCCACCTTGAACGCTCTCTGCGCACGGCGGTGCAACCGCGCGACGTACTGCGCGCCCCGCTGCTTCCAGCGATGCATCTCCTGGCGGTCGATCAGATCGTCGACGGCGGAGACACAGAGGTACCAGGGCTCAGGGACACCGAGGTCGCGGGCAAGCCCTTCTGCCGCCGGGACGATCGGGTGCCCCCCGCCCCAGGTGAGCGACGTCCGTTTCGTCACCGCGGCGATGAGCACTCCCCGGAGGTTACAGAGGTTCAGGAGGTTCTCGATGACCTCGTCGTGGCTTGCATGACGGACCTGGAGCGTGCCATCAAGCACGATGAGGTCCCCGGTCTCGAGTTCCGCGGCCATCTCCGTTGCTGCCCAGTACTCGAGGGTGTCCCGTATGACGGCAGCGTTCCGGATCGGGTCGTCGTGGTCGAGGCGCACCTTCGGAGGGCGATGGAAGCAGTCGCGGAAGAGTGCGTCAAAGTCTTCGTTCCCGGCCCCGGGGTTGACAGTGACCAGCTGCAGGGGTGTTATCCTGCGGCAGACGGGCGCTCCGCCAGCATACGCGCTGACCGATGCCCGGACAGCGGCGACGGCAAAACTGCCGGCATCGAGGATGATGGCGTTGCTCCCGTCTACTGCGCAGACGGCACCGTCAAACGATGGGCGGCAGTGCCGGTAGGATGCCGCGTCAAACCCGCTGCACGCAGAGAACCGCTCAACGAGATCCCCCGGGGCGCACTCCCGGATCTTTCCCGCGACCCGCCGGATCGCGTCCTGGTAGAGAGTTTTCCGGTCCATCGCTCAAAGCTCCCTGACCATGCTCGCCCCATCAGCACCCATCTCGACCATGAGCGTTGTCGAGAACTCGTCCTGGACCTCGGTGATATGCGATATCAGGAGGATCTGGGGAAAGTGAGCCTCCTGGGTCCTGAGCGCCCGGAGAAGGTTGCTCCGCCGCTCTTCATCCTGGCTCCCGAAGATCTCGTCAAATATCAGGAACGTGGAGTCATGCACCTCGTTTACCTCGGCAAGGAACCGGGAGAGAGCGATCCTGAGAGCGATGGCGATGTCGTCCTGTTCCCCGCCACTGAACCGGTCAGCCGGGTAGTCGTCCCCCATATCATGGACGAGAACGGTGAAGTCGTCATCCAGCATCACCGTCCCATACCGTCCATCAGTGATCTCGGCAAGCACCCTCCCTGCCTCCTCCTCGATCCTGTCCCTGACCACCTGCAGGAGGTAGTCGGTATAGTCCCTGATGAGCGATCGGGTCAGTTTCAGGCGCCCGATCTCCTCGTGGAGTGACTTCTGCTGCCGGGTGAGGTCGTCGGCCCGGGAGAGCCTTGCGGTCTCCTCCTCGATATCAGCCTTCAGGCCGCCTATCCGGGCTGCGATCGCGTACCTCCGCTCCCGCACCACCGCAAGGTCCTGTTCAAGCCTGGCGAGCGTCTCCTCTGCCGCCGCGATCTCTCGCTCATCATAGCTAAGGTCGGCGATAGCCCTCCTCGCGCGGAGCAGTTCGGCCTCCCGTCCCGCAAGGAGTTCTCGCTTCGCTTCCAGCGCCTTCAGCATCCTCGGGACTTCCTCGAGGCGGACGCGGAGTTCGAGCATCTTCCGGTGCGCTTCCTCGGCGCGGCTGCATTCCTCGGTGAGACGCGCAAACCGGTCCGGATCAAACGAGAGGTCCCGCTGCTCTCTTTCGATGGCCTGCAGCCTCTCTCGAAGCCCTTTGATCCGTTCGAGGATCGATTCCCGCTCCTCCTCCAGCGTTGGTCTCCGTGAGAGCCGCGCCCTGGCCTCGGTGTATGCGCGGTAGGACGCCTCAAGCGCCTGTGCTTCGGCCTCCAGGCGTTGCAGGACCTCCGGGTCGAACCCGAGTCCGGCGATCTTCCCCTCCACCTCCTCTTTCCGGGCGAGGTAGCGCTCGACCTCGGCGATGAGCCGCCGTCGCTCCTTCAGGAGGGTGGGGAGGCGGCTGCACTCGCCGCGGAGGGTATCGGCCGCCGCCCGATTCTCTGCAAGACCACGGATTCGTTCCCTGAGGGCTTCGTGCGCCACCGGGTCGTATACCTCTACGCCGAGCGCCTTCATCGCGGCACGGTGCTCTCCGGCCTCGGCCTGCCACCGCCGCATCGCGTCGGCGCTCTGCCTGTAGCGGGAGGAATAAAGCGCATGCTGCTCTTTTGTGCGCTGAAGGGCGGTACGCCGCTGCAGGAGATCCTGCAGCCTGGTGGTTACCTCCTGGTGATCAGCGGTTGCTCTCGCATGCTCCTGTTCGAGGCGTGTGAGCGTCTCCTGCATCGACGCCGCGGCCGCAGCAAGGTCATCGAGCAGCTCTTCGTAGTGCTCCCCGAGGTCCTGGTGACACATCGGGCAGGACCCGTCTGGACCTGCTTTGAGGATCTCTGCCTGATGTTCGGCCAGCTTCCGGATCTCTTCGCGGATCGCCTGCTGGCGTGTGGCACAGACGCTGATACGTGACGTCAGGTAGTCCCTCCGGCTCTCAGCCGACTCGATCTCCTCCTCGACGACGTCCATCCCGGCGAGCTGCCTGGCAAGCCTGGCGATCTCGCTCTCGAGCAGGTCCATCTCGTCTGATGCAGCGCGAGCCTCCCGCAGGCACCGTTCCTCCTCTCTGGCGTACCCGGCAGCCGAGAGGAGCACCTCTTCACGGGCACGGAGGGCGTCATACTCGCCGACCTCAGCCTCGAGCGCCGCAAGGCGCCGGGCCTTCTCCTCGATCACCTTGATCTCGGTGCGGTTCTCCCGGACACGCCGTTCGGTCTGAACGAACCGCTCATCCATGCGGGCGAGTTCTTCGCGGAGGGCATCGTACTCGGGCTGGAGCGCTTTCATCGCCGCAATACGGTCACGGAGCGTCTGCCACTCCCTGACCTTCCGGGCAAGGCCGGTGACAGTCTTCTCGTCCTCAGCAAGTGCGGCGAGTTCAGTCTCGATCTTCGTACGGCGCTCGCAGTACTCACGCACCTGCTCTCTTGCTGTGCTCGCCTCAAGAGCCAAGCGGTCGGCCCGGACCTTCTCCTCGGTCATCGTGGCGACCTCCCTCTTCAGGGATTCGTAGCGGTCAGCGAGGGGGGAGAGGGCTTCGAAGTCGCCCTGCAGTTTTGTACGTTCCGCGATCTCCGCTTCTCCCTCACGGCATTCGTTGCGGAGTCGCTCGACCTCAGCGATCAGCACTTCCTCCTCCTTTACGAGGCGCAGGTAGCGCTCACGCACCAGGAGCAGGCGGTCACGCTCCTCCCGGGCACGCTCGAGCATCTCCCTGACGCTCTTCTCCGTGGCCTCGCTCCTCTCTGCCTCCTCCTCTGCACCGGCGAGATCATCCCTGAGTGCCAGGATATGATCGCGAACACCGTCTGCGTTCAACTCCTGGAGCCTTCCAGAGATCTCGCGGTAACTCCCTTCCCGGGCATCGATGACCTCCTTCAGCGCTTCCATGCTGTCTTTCTTGAGGTAATCGATGCCCAGCACCTGCATGAACCAGTCTTTCCGGGACCCGGCCCTGCTCTCGATCAGGGTGAGGAGCTCCTTCTGCCCGGCGTAGATGGTGTTTCGGAAGTCACCCGGACCCATGCCTACGACCCGCTGTACCTCCTGTCCTACTTTCTGGACGCTGCTTGCGAGGAGTCTCTGGTTCAGGTAGAGGTTTGCCTCATGGAGGGTGGATGAGGGGCGGCGCTTGAATTTACGGACGACGGCATACTCGTTGCCGCCGGCCAGGAAGTCCAGTCGGACCTCGCAGACGTCCTGCGGGCCGGCAAAGGAACTGACGATGTAATCCCCGTCAAGCCCGGTCCCCTGGAGTCCGTAGAGGGCGAAGAGGATGGCGGCGACGATGCTGCTCTTACCGGTCCCGTTGTTCCCGACGATCCCGGTGATGCCATCCTGGAAGATGATCTCCTGGTCCCGGAACCTCTTGAAGTTCCGCATCCGCAGTTTATTCAGCAGCATTCTCTCCCTCTTTGTGACGTGTGATGACCGATCGGAGGACCCAGGTTCCAGCCTTCTTCACGTACTCCTCATCGTCGGGGGCAAGGTGTTCCCTCTCTACGAAACGCTCAAACTCGGTGATGTAGTCCACACCGACGAGTGACTCTTCCCGGAAGATCTGGGTGGTGTCGTCGACGGCTACCACCCGCAGTTTGAGGTCAAGCATCCGGCTCCGCGCATCCGAGAGAGCCTTCTGGTCGAGCGCCCTGAGGGTTTCACGGCGTATTCCGTCGAGCGTGATCTGGCAGATCGCCTGGAAGGTTGCCCCTCCGGCATCGTCGATCGCCGCGAGGACGGCGTCCACGACCTCCCGGGCCGAGAGCCCGTCGCAGTTGACCCTTCCTAGGCTGATCATGGGGGTGTGCGGGAGTTCGATCCTCTCGACATCCCCGGTTGCCAGGTCCACGAAAAGGCCCCCTTTGGTCTCCGTGATCTCCCCGTAGTTGCAGTACTCGAGCGACCCGCTGTACCAGGCGTTGTCTGCGACCTGCACCTGACCGTGGAAGTGTCCGAGCGCGATGTAGTCAAATCGGTCTGAGATGATGGTCGCATCCAGTTCGTGCTCAGCAACAGTATGCAGACGCTTCTCTGAGAGACCGCTTGCAAGACCATGGGTGACGAGCACGTTTGTGCCGGGCGAGAGCTCGATTCCTTCAAACGCAGCCCGGTATCCTTCGGGCTGAAGCATATTTGGTATGAGGTGAAAGACAGTATCCCCCAGTTCAACCCGCCGGTAGCGGTTGTGGTGGGCGACATAGAGGTCGCCTGCGCGGTAGCCTCCCCGCTCGAGGACCTCGAACGGCGACGCTGTGTACCGGGTCTTGGCCATGCTGTGGTTGCCTGCGATCACGATCATCGGGATCCCGGCCTCCTGCAGGAGGCAGAGGGCGTCGAGCGCGGTCGTGTAGGCGCGGGTCTTTGGTTTGACCTGATGGAAGAGGTCGCCCGCATGGACGAGCGCATCCGGACGCATCTCAATGATCCGGTCGATGGCAGCCAGAAAGTTATCATAGATGAGCTGCTCGCGCAGGTTCATTCCGGTCTCCGGGTCGACCCGGTTAAATGCCGATAATCCCAGGTGCGTGTCTGCCACATGAACGATCTTCATAGTCTACTGTAGTCTCGCTTAGCCGTTCGCAAGCCCCAACCTTCAGGTGGGGTAGTTTACTCTCAAGTTCTCCCCATGCCTCGCGCACATGAATACCTGCTCCACGCGGCGCGAAAGTGTCTGGCACCGGGGCGGTGCCTATAATACGCTTAATCTAATATATCCTCACCGATATTTGTATGGTGATCTCGTGTCGAAAAGGGCCGTAGATGCAGTTTTTCAGGCGTTATTCATCCTCACCGACCTCAGGTTCCTGCTGCGTGAGACCGCTCCGCAGCACGACCTGGATGAAACACAGCGAAAACGCGCCGCAACCTCCATTCAGAAGGTGAAGCGGCAGATAGCGATCATCGAGGAGGAGTTGACACGATGAAGTGCGCACCCGGTATCGAGGCTCGCGATGTCGAGGAGATGTATATCAACATCGATCCCATCCAGGCAGGCGGGCGGCTCACCGCCGACGCCATGAAGGCAGCGATCGCGTATGGCGACGGCTACTCGGTCTGCGACAACTGTTTGAAACCCTTCAGGCTTGACTACATCCAGAATCCCCCAATCGCCCAATTCCACGAAGAACTTGCTGAGTGGCTGAATATGGATACGGTGCGAGTAGTTCCTGGAGCCCGCCGGGGGTTCCAGGCAGTCGCAAGCACCTATGTGGAGAAGGGCGATCCTGTCATTGTCACGTCGCTTGCCCACTACACCGAGTTTATGGCGGTTGAGGCAGCCGGCGGGGTCCCCAGGGAGATCCCGAAAGACGCAACGAACCACATCACCCCGGACGCCGCCGCTGAGAAGATCGAGGCGGTGATCCGGGAGTTTTCGCGAACGCCACCCCTGCTCTTCGTCGACCACGTCGATTACCAGTACGGGAACGTCCACGACGTCGCCGGGGTCGTGAAGGTCGCTCACCAGTATGATATCCCCGTCCTCGTCAACGGAGCCTACTCGGTCGGGGTCATGCCGGTCGACGGAAAGGCGCTCGGTGCTGACTTTGTGGTCGGATCAGGGCACAAGAGTATGGCTGCCCCGGCGCCGTCAGGCCTTCTTGCGACGACAGATGAGCACGCGGAGCAGGTTTTCCGAACGACGGAGGCAAAAGGGGATGTGACTGGCCGGACGTTCGGGATGAAAGAAGTGGAGATGATGGGGTGCACCCTTATGGGCGTCACCGTCGTCGGCATGATGTCCTCGTTCCCCCATGTCAGGGAGAGGGTGCGGAACTGGGAGACAGAGGTGGCGCACTCACAGGAGGTCACAGAGGCCCTCCTCTCCATCGAGGGGACGAAGGTGCTCTCAGACTACCCGCGCCGGCACACCCTGACCAGGGTGGATACCCGTGGTTCCTTTGACACGGTGGCACGGGAGCATAAGAAACGCGGTTACTTCCTCTCGAGCGAACTGAAGAGACGGGGCATCACCGGCGTCATCCCTGGCTCCACCAGGGTCTGGAAGTTCAACACCTTCGGGCTGACTGCAAAGCAGATCAGGCACGTCGGGGAGTCGTTTGTTGAGATTGCACGGGAGAACGGACTGAATATTCTCTGAAGGCCAGACGGAACTTTTTTGCACGGAGGGGTCGTGGTTCTCACGAACCCCTCGCATGAGGCTCGTGGCAATAAACGGTCTTTCTTGAGCTTGACCCCGGGCACTGGACCTTTGTGGAGATCACGTCTGGGGCAGAGTTTGAGGAACAGGCGACCCCCTCCCCCGGAAAACGATCCCTGGAACCTCCCACCCCGCCCGGCCTTCTCCTCTGCCCCGAGGGGCGTGGACAGCAGCGCATGTGATATCCAGGACGAAGCACACCTCTCGGAGCGAACCGGTCGGGCTCTCCATCGCGTGCTCTCTTGAAGAGTGGAGGACTCAAAACCAGAAGTACCCCCGGTAGCCCTTCGTCGATTGGATTTTATCCCCGCGAATCTTCATACCTGATACATATTAGCGCATATGGCGGCGAGCCCCCGAAAGGAGGCTATTTTCCCGGACGCGATGTCCACCGAAGATCCGCGGGTGCGACTACCAGACGCCCGGAGTCTGCAGTTACGCGAACCGGGTACGAGCCCGGGGCAGGCCACAGATATACCGGGCCAGAGAGATCTGCAACCCGGGAACTCTCCTCACCCGACCTCTTCGACCACCCCGTTCTTTGCGCGGTACCGCCGCACCGTCCCGGCCGTCCGCACCGCAAGGTCGTCCACACCAAGTTCCTCCTCGATCTTTGCTATCGTCGCCGCTGGTGCTGCTGTCGAGGGATGGCGGGGGGCGACCGTGCACCCGACATCCCCCGGCTGGGCCTCAAACGTCCCGATGGCCCGCGCGCGCTCGATGATCTCCTCCTTGTCAAACCCGATGAGCGGCCGGAGCACCGGGACGGTCGCGGCCGGGGCGACCACTGCCAGGTTTGCCAGGGTCTGGGATGCCACCTGTCCCAGGCTGTCGCCGTTGACGAGCGCGCAGGCGCCCCGCTCTTTGGCAAGGATGCTTGCCACCCTGAGCATGAAACGCTTACAGAGGATGCACCGGTAGCGCGGTTCCTTAAACGCTGTTATTACCTCAAAAAACGGCTCCATATCTGCGATGAGGAGGTCGAGGGGGTGCCCCGGTATCCAGCGGGAGAGCCGGGCATGGTTCTGCAGGGCGGTCTTCTCAGAGTCCGCCCCGCCGAATCGTCCGCTCCGCATATGAACATGCACCATCAGGCAACCCCGGCGCATCATTAGCCACGACGCAACGGGCGAGTCGATGCCCTCCGAGAGCAGGGTCACCACTTCTCCCTGTGTCCCGTACGGGAGCCCGCCCGGCCCGCTGATCTTCTCGTCATAGACGAGCCCGCCGAACTCCCGGGCCTCCACGAAGATCTCGTAGTCAGGTGTCGTCAGGTTCACCGTTGCCTCCGGGATCCGGTCGAGGACGGCCGACCCGACCGCAGCCGCGAGTTCCTGGCTGTTGAACCCCGCGACGCCTGTTCGGCGTGCCCTGACCGCAAACGACATCCCGGGCTGGAGACGGCGCTCTGCACGCTCTATAGCAGCGGCCACAATCCCGGGGATATCGGCGGTGGTCATTGTGCAGACGCTGACGCTCACCACCCCGAAGGTCCCGGCGGCGATTTTGGCGATACGCCTGGGTTTGTCGCCAAAGATCAGGATCCGTCCCCGTGGGGTTTCGATACGGTGGGAGAGCCCTTCAGCCTCCAGGGCAAGCCTGATGTTTTGGGTCATTGTCGATATGAACCGCCGCTTCACCGGCTCGCTCTTGAGGAAGATCTCGCCGTACCTGACCATCACCGCTTCCACGAATCCGCACCTCCCTCTTTGTAGCCCCCGGGCGCGATTGCCACATCCTCAAATCCGAGACCCTTCACCGCACCGAGCAGTCGCTCCAGTCTCCTGCGGTACGCGGGGTCAGCCTCGATGATGGCCCGGCGACCGCTGCACCGGACCCGTAGAGTCCCGGGAATCTCCTGCGCGAGGAGGGCCTCGGCGGCCCCCACCAGCGCGAGGCACTCGCGGGTGACTGGCTCACCGGTGGGGATGCGGGTCGCAAGGCATGCCGACGGCGGCCGGACGGCCACCCCGAGGTCCGCCGCAAGAGCCTCGATGTCTACCTTCCCCATACCACACTCGGCAAACGGGCTCCTGATACCAAGTTCTTGGAGCGCCCGCATCCCGGGCCGCATCTCGGGACTGTCACCAGTGTGAGTCCCGTCGACGACCGTCCGGCACCCCTGCCGCTCTGCCTCAGCGACGACCGCCTCCATCATCGCTCGTTTGCAGACGTAGCACCGTTCCGGCAGGTTCTCGCGGATCGCGGGAATCTTGAGCATATCGAGCGGTATTATGACGTGCGGGACGCCCTGGCGGTTCGCGAGTTCCCGCGCCGCCGCGAGTTCTCCCGCGGGGGCCAGACCGGTATCGACGCTGATTGCGATCGCCGGGATAGCGTGCCGCGCGGCGTAGGCCAGCAGGACCGAACTGTCCGTTCCTCCGGAGAGCGCGATCGCGATGGGCTCGTAGGATTTCAGGACTGCGTCAAGACCGCAAACTCTTGCCATCTGCTCAAGTTATGCTCGTTTGTCCTAGATGAATCTTCGCGGATCGTGGCAATTCCGGGTTTCTGCACGAAGAGCAAATGGTTTTTAAAAGAGGCACTCCGAATGTGTACTGATATGGCGAAGAAAACGAAAGCCAAACAGGCGGAGTCCATGAAGCTCTTCTATATTTTTTACAACCAGGAGCGCTGGGACAACTGGGTAACGACACTGGAGGGTGCTAACTTTGAGCCCGCTGAAGGCGAAGAGGTCTCCGAAGGGGAGCTGATGCTCTACGCCTTCGCCGAGGATATCACTCTATCGGTCTTAAAGATCATGCGTCTCTACCAGAACGGCCGGCTTACAAAGGAGGAGGCCACCAAGAAGCTCGACGACGTTGAGCTGATCGTGATGACCGGGCTTCCAGAGGGTGAACTTGAGGATATCATCGGGTCGCTCCAGCTCTCCCTGCTGGTGCTCTTCACCGCCTGCAGGAGGTACCTCGAGGGCGGGTTTGAGAAGGATATCAAGACGCTCGTGAAGAAAGGCCGCGCCCTCGATGAGGATGAACTCGAGGAAGCACTTGAGGTTGCGGCGAATATCGGCGCTGCCGTGATCGACGGCGCCACCTGCTGCGCGAAGTACATCAAGGATGATATGGAGAACCCCAGTCTCTTCGAAGAATGGCTCATCGAGATCGAGACCATGAGCAACGCCATGAAGTCGCTTGCGAAGTTCGACGAGGTGCCCGGGGAATCGGTGTGATCGCGGATAAGGCCCGGTTTCGGGCGGCACGGAGGCTGGAGCGGGCGGCAGGGTTCCGGCTCCCTGACCACGCTTTCTCAGGCGCGTTTCTCGAGTCGGTGGAACGGGCGATCAACTTTGAGGGGCTTGACCGCCGGACGCGTGAGCAGCTCCTGGCTTTTTTCCGTGACTTCATGGACTGCAAGTGTAAGAGCGCCCCCTTCTGCGGGTGCCCGGAGCGGAAGTTCACCCTCACTATCATCGAGTTCCGCGAGATGGGGCTCGATCACCGCCAGATCAGCGCCTACCTCCTTGACGAATACGGGATCGATCTCTACCCCGCCGACATTCTGAGTTTCCTTGAGGATTCCGTTCACATGCTTGAGGCAATACGGGACATCGCCGAGCTGCAGGGGCGCGAGAAACTGGCAGAGAACGCCATCGAGCACATCAAAAAGATCGAGCAGTAGGGCTGGCTCTTGTTTCTCCGGCAATTGTCCGGGCTCTGTTGATGCTCAAGCCCATGGGATTCCGCATCATGGGGCGACGTTGTACCCCTCCACCTCCCCGGACAAACCGCTCCCTTATACCCTTTTCGACAGTTTTGCCTCCGGGATTTCTCGTGGAACCTGAGCAGGGGAGGGTTGAGTGGATGCAGATCGTCTCGGAGCCACATCCATCGAGGAGTCGCTCCAAAGCCTTCCTTACGTACCTGCTTCCACGGTACTTGTCCAGGGTGAAGATGCAGTCCGTCTCAAGGCCGCCCGCGTGCCGTTGACAGGGAGACCAAAGATCCTCTCCCGGTCGGGTTTGTCTTCTGGTCGCGGTAGCGGGTCCAGACCTTCTCTGCACGCGGAAACTCTTCATGTCTCAGTTCGCCGACTTCTTTTCTCATCGTCTTCCTCGCGAGCAACTACTGCTGTAAGTCGTCTTAATTTTGGGGTTTTGGTGCGTGAGGTTACGGTGCACGTGAAAGAATGGCTCCACTACGGATAGACGCATCTGCCCGTTTCGGCTGAGCAGGTAAGGGGCCCCAGTCGCTTCCAGATTGGGAGAAGGGCCCTGGACGGTGAAGCCATGTATCAACCATCAGAGCCCTTCCGGCCATGGAATCCCGAGTTTCTGTGTCAGATCTTTCAGCTCATCGTGGATGTCCTGGTCTATTTTGAGGAGGATCAGGATATAGACCAGCCCGCCGAGCCCGACCGTCCCAAGAACGAGGAAGACGTTCGAGAGCGGGATGGCGAACGAACAGGCCATGACGACGGCTGCCATGATAAACGCAGCAAGGACGATGTGGCCCACGGCCCGGAGCTCTATCCGAACCCTGATGCACCGGGAGAGGGCGCGGTGGGCGAGCGCCGCGTTCAGCACCATGGTGGCAAGCGTTGCCGCCGACGCCCCGACGATACCATACTCCGGGATGAGGAGGATGTTCAGCACCACATTGGCCGTGACCGCGATCGCCGTTACCCGAAACGAGTCTCTCGGTCGGTCGAGAGCATTCAAGCACATTGTCTGGAGGTACATGAAGACATGGACCACCTGGACGGGCAGGAGGATTGCGAGAGCCGCCGCACCAGCGGTGGCCGACGCCCCGTAGAAGAAGTAGAGGAGACGTTCGCCGAGGATCCAGCCTCCGGCAAGGACGGGAACCGCGAGCAGAAGGGAGTAGGTGAAGGCGCGGGCAAGCGCCCCCTCCACCGAGACCAGGTCACGTTGCCTCCCCCAGTAACTGATCTTTGGGTAGAGGGTGGTATGAAGCGCCAGGGTTACGAATGTGGCAATCGATGTGAGCTGGAGCGCCACCCGGTAGATACCGACGTCGGTGTCGGTCATGAAGTAGCCGATCAGGATGGTATCAGCATATGAGAAGACCAGGTAGCCGCTTGCGCTGAGGAAGATCCAGAAGGAGAAGGCAAAGAGACTGGAGATGTGAGACCTGCGGAATGGAGCGGGCGCGAGGTCGAGGAAACGCAGGTTGAAGAACCCTGCGGCAAGAATCCCGGCGACGAACCCTCCGGCGAGCCCCGCAAGACCGTAGCCCAGGATGACTGCGACGACCTGGATACTTATTCGAACCAGGTTGTTGATCAGCCCGCTGATCTGGTTGACGCCGACCTTCCCTCTGCCGTAGACCCCGTTTGCGGTGATGCTCGAAAAGACGCTGACGACCAGCGCAAGGACCAGCCAGGGGAAGACACCTGATGAGGTGAGATCGGTGAGATAGGGGCGCGCTATGAAGAGAAAGCCCACCGAGACGGCCATCAGCATCACCCTGAGGACGATAAACGCGGAGAAGTACGCCCCCTGGTCCACTCCCTCGCTGATCCGTTTTACGGCGGCGCTTCCGAATCCGCCATCCCCGAGCAGGTTGAATATGCTGAAGTAGGCAACAAAGAGGTAGTACGCCCCAAGTATCGAGAGGCCGACGGTATGGGCGAAGTACATCGTGGAGAGAAACCCGACTGCAGTGAGCCCGATCGTCGAGACGAGGCTGATGAGGCTCTGCCGCTGGATCGGGTTGATCCTCATGATCCGCTCAAGATACCTGGAGGGGCGAAACACAGCAAGTGTTTCGCAGCGCGATGCCTTATTGCTTGTTAACTACCACCCGGCCGGCGGAGGCGCAAAACCACTGTTCAGCGGGGGGTCCCCCCGGCCCAGAACAAGAGTCACGATAACGTCATAGCGGAGCGGTGCTAACGTATAGTACCATTATCCAGCGCTCAAATCTGAGCGCACATGACTATACCATCGGCGGTGAAATCTTGGACGTAGGGGTGATTGGTGTCGGAATGATGGGCAGGAACCATGCCCGTGTGTACTCAGAACTGAAAGCGGTGGACTCGCTCTACCTGTATGACCTCAATGAGGAGGCGGCCCGCGACCTTGCCAGAGCCTTCGGGGCAACGGTCTCTCCGACCGCTGAAGACCTGCTTCGTTGTGTGGACGCGGTGAGTGTCTGTGTCCCGACGCCCTACCACTCCGGGGTTGCGGAGACGGTCCTCGATGCCGGGGTCGCGCTTCTCATCGAGAAGCCCATCTGCGCAACGGTCGAGGAGAGCAGACGGCTTATCAAGAAGATCCCCGACGGTCTCGTCGTCGGCGTTGGGCACATCGAGCGGTTCAACCCGATCGTCCCTGAGATCAAAAAGATCGTCCGGGATCCCCTCTACATCGAGATGAAACGGCACAACCCGGCTTCTTCCCGGGTGAGCGGTTCCTCGGTCGTTGAAGACCTGATGATCCACGACATCGATATCATGAGAAATGTCTTCCTTCCTGACGGGGCATACCGTCTCGCCGGCAGCGGTAACGAGGATGTCTGCAGCGCCCTCTTCTCTTTCGGAGCGACTCCGGTCTACCTCTCTGCAAGCAGGAAGTCGTCAAAGAAGATCCGGATGATCTACATCGAGGAGGAGGAGTTCACCATCGAAGGCGACTTTATGGCCCAGGAGATCTATATCCACAGGAAACCCGGGCGGTACGCGGTCGAGGACGAGCGCTATGTGCAGGAGAACATCATCGAGAAGGTGCTTGTGAACAAGCAGGAGCCTCTGAAACTCGAACTCTCGACGTTTCTCTCCTGCGTGGCGCGGGGGCGGGAGTTCCCGGTCAGCCCAGCGCAGGCGCTGCTGAATATGGAGATCTGCGAGGAAGTCACGCGGTGTTTCTCAGTATAAGTGAGGGTTTTTGCATGAGTACGAGGTTACAATCGATAATCGATGAGAGAGGGCCGATCAGGAAGATCGGCGTCGTGGGCATGGGCTACGTCGGCGTCCCCGCCGCAGCACTCTTTGCGGATGCGCCCGAGTTTGAGTCTGTCCTGGGATTCCAGCGGAACTCGGCCACCTCCGGCTACAAGATTGCTATGTTGAACCGGGGAGAGTCACCGCTCAAGGGTGAGGAGCCGGGGCTGGAGGACCTCCTCGGGAAGGTCGTCAGCGCGGGGAAATTCAGGTGCACCTCCGATTTTTCGGAGGTTGCGGAGTGCGACGCGGTGACACTTGCTATCCAGACCCCTTTTGCTGACCCGAAAGACCTTATCCCCGACTTTTCGGCCCTGAACAAGGGGCTCAGGAACGTCGGGCGGCATATCACCGAAGGAACGCTCGTGGTGCTCGAGTCGACGGTCACCCCGGGAACAACCGCAGGGATGGCTCGCGAGATCCTGGAAGAGGAGTCAGGGCTCGTCGCTGGCGAGGATTTCGCGCTCGCCCATGCTCCCGAGCGGGTGATGGTCGGGCGGTTGCTCAAGAACATCCGCGAGCATGACCGGATCGTCGGTGGGATCGACGAGGTGAGCACGAAACGGGCGGTCGAACTCTACCGGCCGGTTCTTACGAAGGGCAAGATCATCCCGATGACCGCGACCGCGGCTGAGGTGACGAAGACCGCTGAGAACGCCTTCCGCGACCTGCAGATCGCGGCGGTCAACCAGCTCGCCCTCCACTGCGAGGCGATGGGGGTCAACGTCTATGATGTCAGGGCCGGGATCGACTCTCTCAAGGGTGAGGGGATCACCCGTGCCATCCTCTGGCCGGGCGCCGGGGTCGGCGGTCACTGCCTCACGAAGGACTCCTGGCACCTGGAGCGGGGCGCGCAGGTCCTCGGAGGCGACCTCTGGTACCCGCATGGGGCTGAGTCGATCTTTGGTGTCGCCCGGACGATCAACGAGTTCATGCCACGGCATATGGTCCACCTGACCACCAGAGGACTTGAGCGGGTGGAGAAGTCGCCGGAAGGTGCGACGGTCGCACTCCTTGGGTGGGCGTTCATCCAGAACTCAGACGATGCTCGCAACACTCCTGCAGAGCCCTATCTCGCGGCGATGGAGGAGGCGGGGGCAAAGGTCAGGGTCCACGACCCCTTCGTGGAGGAATACCCGGGGATTGAGGTCTCCCACGACCTTGATGCGACCCTCGCCGGGGCAGACGTCGTCACCATCTTTACCGGTCACCACCACTACGCCTCCCTTGAGGCGGCGCGGGTAAAGGAGCTCTCGGGGCAGGAGCACCCGGTCATCGTCGACGGCAGGAACGTTGTCGACCCGGACGCGTTCATCAGGGCCGGCTTCATCTACAAGGGCATCGGCCGGGGCGACAAAAACAGCCACCCGATTCGGCGGTAACCATGAAGGTAGCATCGATCGTCGGCGCCCGGCCGCAGTTCATCAAGTGCGCTCCCGTCTCCCGGGAACTCAGGAAGGAGCACGAAGAGGTCCTTGTCCACACCGGGCAGCACTATGATCATGGGATGTCTGCGGTCTTCTTTGATGAACTCGCGATCCCGGAGCCCGACTATAACCTCAGCATCGGCTCAGGGAGCCATGGCCACCAGACCGGGGCGATGCTCGGGGCGATCGAGGACGTCCTCCTTGCGGAGAAGCCGGACCTCGTCCTCGTCTACGGGGATACGAACTCGACCCTCGCGGGCGCGCTTGCGGCGGCCAAACTCCACGTCCCGGTGGTGCACGTCGAGGCGGGGCTCAGGAGTTTTGACCGCCGGATGCCGGAGGAGATCAACCGGGTGCTCACCGACCACTGCTCCGACCTCCTCTTCTGCCCCACAAAGACGGCTGTGGAGAACCTCGCGGCTGAGGGGATCACGGAGGGTGTCCACCTCGTTGGCGACGTGATGGTCGATGCGATGAGCTACAACCGCGGCATCGCGGAAGAGCGCTCCCGGATCCTTGAGGGGGTCGGGGTTCGACCAGGGGAGTATCTTGTGATCACCGTCCACCGCCCCTCGAACACCGATAGCCAGGAGAACATGGTCGCCATCCTCGGCGCCCTCGCGGAGGCTGAGCGACCGGTCGTCTTCCCGGTCCACCCCCGGACACGGAACTCCCTCAAGCGGTACGGTCTCCTCGGAAAGATGCCGGAGAACATTCTGGTCACCGAACCGCTCGGCTACCTCGACATGATCCACCTGATGGCACATGCAGAGAAGATCCTCACCGACTCCGGCGGCATCCAGAAGGAGGCCTACATGCTCGGCGTCCCCTGCATCACGCTCCGGGAGAACACCGAGTGGGTCGAGACGGTCGAGGCCGGGTGGAACGTGCTCGTGGGGGCGGGGCGGGAGGAGATCGTTGATGCTATCCGGCGTTTTTCACCTGGATCACAGCAGAGGAACGTATTTGGCAGTGGAAACGCCAGCGTCCTGATCCGGGAGATCCTCGGTCGGTACCAGGATGCCCGGGGTGGGTAGAGAGGGCTGTGGGCGTTCCGGGAGGATTCTTTCCGATACCCTCCCCGGTTCCCCCTTATTGCGATTCCCGCAATGGTCCACTGTCCAGCGCGCGGGTTTTTTTATCCGAACACGTGCTTGCTCTCTTGCGCGTGCGTTTTATGCGTGATCCACAGTGATCTCTCTCTACATGGTTGTATCATCAGGAGGAGAGACGATTGTTCGGCGTCTCTCTTGATAGAGAGGTTGTCCTGGAACTCTCCTCCGGCTGACAATACCCGGGGATAACGGCTTTATTTGCGATTCCTGCATCTGGTATGCGTCTGATCCAACCCACCTCGTTCTCTGATCGTCAGGCCTTCTGGGGGATCTGCTTGTGGTTTTAGTTTCCGCGATGTAACCCCTGACCACGACCCCTGCAGACTCAATTGATATATAAAGACACAATACTGTATCACGAGGTCCCATGCAACCCGGATCTGTCATGGCCTATGTCAACCGGCTGAAAGATACCAGGCTGGCCTGCGGAAAGACCTTGCTGGAGTTATCCACCTATAAGGACGTTGCACTCTGGTGGTTTGCCGACGTGGCGTTCTATTACTTTTTATTCAACCGGGAGTATGTAAATTCGGGCAGAAGAGCAGGACTCTGGCATAACGTCAAGACAGGCAAACTCTTCAGGGCGGTTGTCCGTCGGGTCTACTCTATGAGCGATTATCTTCTCGCGCTCATCGCCTACCTGATACTCCTCTGGTTTAACAGGATACAGCAGGTCAAATCGTTGGGACAGGAGGATACGACGATCCTCATCACCGGAGGGGACATAGAATGGAGAACGTTCTACACCGGTGATCAGTTTGAACCAATCCTATCTGATCAGTTCTTCCACGCGATCATCCAGAAACTTAATGAAAGGGGGAAGTACCGGATTGTCTCAACATACCCGCTGAAATGCCCTTACATCCCCTCAATACGGACTGTTATCAGCAAATGTGCCCACTGGGACGTGCTGCACATTCCGTTTAACTTATTCTTCCGGTTCCGGATAGGGAGGGAGAGGGACGAGGCAAAACACCACTTCAGAGAGGTCTGGGATGATCTCCTGGAGAATGATCCGATTCTTGCCGATCTCCTGGAACACCCTGAAGATCCGGACGGGGAGATCCGGAGAAAGTTCAAGAATTATTTTGCGTATGACCGGCCAGAATACGTCTTCGCCGAGTTCGTAAAACTCATATCTATGGCGGAGGTCATGCTCGACAACATCAGGCCTGCGGTCGTCGTCATTGAGAATGAGTACAGCGTCTTCGAACGAGCTCTCGTCGCAGCGGCAAAGAAGAGAGACATCCCCTGTGTTGCGGTCCAGCACGGTGTCATCCATGAACTGCATAAAGGATATATCTATCAGTCAGGCGAGATCTCACCTGACTGCTCGGGTAAATCACCGTTCGTGCCCACGGCCAACGTTACTGCGGTGTACGGCCAGTATCATAAGGATCTATTGACTCGGGCAGGAGGCTACCCGGAGGACGCGGTCGTTGTCACAGGTCAACCGCGCTATGATCGAATGATCGACCTGAGCCGTGAATCAGTTCGTTCGAGGTTGATTGAAGAGTGGCATCTTGACCCTTCGAAGAAGATTGTGTTATGGACGACACAATGTCACGGCATTTCAGATGCTGAGAATGAACTCAACTTCCGTACCGTCTTCGACAGCATCTCATCGATGAAGGATGTGCAACTCATCATTAAGCAGCATCCAGGAGAGCAGAAACGCTATGATGCAATGATCCAGGAGCATCTGAAGAGATACTCGATCGATGCTCGCGTCGTTCGCAAAGATGCAGACACGCTGGGGCTACTCGCCGTAAGCGACCTTGTCCTGCTGCTGCATTCAACGGTTGGGATCGAGGCGGTTGCGCTCCAGAAACCGCTGGTCGTGATGAATCTTGGTGGTCAGCCCGACGTCGTAAATTATGTTCAGGAGGGTGTTGCCTGCGGGGTCTATAGCCCCGAAGACCTCAGGCCGACCATAGAGCACCTCCTGCGTGATGATACCTGCCTGGCGCAGAACAGAGAGGCGTTCATCCAGAGATATCTCTACAAGGTTGATGGAGGGGCAGCAGAGCGCGTTGCTGCCCTGATCGAGGAGTTTGCGGAGGCCAGAAGTGCGAAAGGAGCGTGATTGCCGGAGACAGCGTTACCCTTCTTTTTCGAAGAGGCTCGAAGCAACACCTCCCGCCAACTGCCACCAGGTAATAACCGAACCGATGGCTTGTCATGGGAAGGGGTTTTGCTGTCCTTACAACGTTTCAATTCACTGTGCACGACGGCTGCTTGCGAGCAGTTTTATTCGTATCGGTCGGTTGAGACGACTGCTGCCGATTATCGGCCACGAGATCGAATTACCGGCTACTTTCATCGGTCAGGCCCTCAAGCACGCATACCTCATTCGCAAGTTGTGTCGGCAGGAAAATGCTCTTATACAAGCGTCGATGGAGAGCTACGCTATCAGATGTATTTGTCTATCTTCGGGGGACCGTGCTCCCTCCCCCCGGTTAAAATCAGGGATCTCCGTGCAGGCGGTATGATGGAAAGAACTCTCTCGAAAACCTTCTGTTCGCGCTCATATCACTGATTCTCATCGACGACCCGCTACCTGTCTGGGGGTTTGTGGGGAGGAACATTTCAACAGAGCGCACCCTGAGCCGCTGGCTCATAGGTGGTATGAAAAACGGAGATGGCCAATCGTGGTTCAAATCCTTATTCGGAGACGTCTGGAGGATGTTCTTTCATATCCACAGGCTGTTTTACATACCAGCTGATGATGGGAATCGCAGGGAGGAACTCTACTTGTCTGGCTCATCGGGGTTGACAAACTGCCTTACTCGCAGGAGGTAATCCCTCATTTCTGGATAGAGTGTCATAATCTGAGTCCTTGCAGGTTTTATACCACGCTGCGATTGGTCATCTCGCAGATCGTTGGAGCATCTGTCAACCAGCCTTTTGACCCCTCCAAAACTGAAGTTCTCAGATGGGGTGGATATGGTTTTTATGAATGCATCTGTCCGGTTGTCAACATTCAGAAGGTATGATGCCTTGTTCCTCGAGAGGAAAAAAATGTTCGTGTGCAACCTGGTGCCGATATGGATGTCTGAGTCATGAATTTCAGTAATTTGATCGATACTCCTGTCCGATCCATCAACCGTCTCAAAACCCAATACCCTCGCAATTTTTGCGATAACGTCATTGCCGAACGAATTGAACCCGTGTTGAAAGACCACCCGCCTATGGGGAAATCTCTCACCGTCAGAAAATGTAGTCCTCAGGTAACTCAAGAAAAAAAGGGTCGTGATGGTGCTCAATACGGAGGATAAACGAACGTTCGGGATCGTTATAGTCAAATTGTGATGATCTCCCTTCAAGAGACCGCCAGGTTCGTCACTACTTTCAGATAGGTATTCCTGGTCGTAGAAAGCCGGACACCCTGTCAGAACCGCAGGAATGTTATAATCTCTTAATACCTGGCGGGTATGAACATCCCGTACCGAGAACAGCCGGGAACTATCATAGACCGTAGTCCAGAAATCTACCGAGTCCTGGTCAATGAAGTAGGGTTCTGACGCAGAATAACCAGTTCCTGAGATGCCAACACCGAGAGGGATGACAGGGACATCATTCTTCTCGATATAGTTTTTTATATTGTTGGATTGAAGATGCATTTTGCGCGATACTATCGGTCCACCCAATATGATCAGGGCGTCACAGTGCCCGGTGATCGGTTCCCACCTCTTTATCGGGACCAGCTCAACATCTTCTGCGCTGATGAACCTCTCAAGGAGGTCCCAGCCTCGATGAAATATAAGGTAGTCTCCGGAGTTGTGAATGGCGCCATGTGCGACATATATCTTCCTGGTCATTACAGCCCCAATTCTTACTGCGCATCTCACAGAATTTTTTCCGGCGCTATGATCTCATCCTCTCTGATCGTATCCAGCGCAACCCTGCCGATGACACTTCCTGCCTTCGAGGGCTCAATCCCGGTTCCAGGTCTCTTAAACGCGATCATATCTTCTGTTATCAGGGTTCCCCGGGGAATTTCTCGCTTTGCGACAATGCTCCGACGTGCATACAGCCGTGCTGGCATCTCGCTCTCAAGAGGCCTTTTTTCTGTCTCTCCAGTTATCTCCTGTACGAATTGCAAATTCTTGACAAAGAGTCTCAGGTCATCCGGATCCATCGCGTGATAATGGTCGTTCCCGGGAAGGGTTTTGTCCAGGGTAAAATGTTTTTCAATCACCCGTGCTCCCAGGATGACGGCGGTTGTGAGTACTGACATCTGCGGGTCTGGGAGGGTGTGATCTGAGTAGCCCACAGGATATCCGGGATACACTCTCCTCAGGTGCGAGATCATACCCAGGTTGGCATCCTTGTAGGCTGTAGGATAATTCAGGATGCAGTGCATGACCACTATCCTATCATTCCCCTCCTGCTCGATCGTTTTTATCGCCTCATCGATCTCGACGATGGTCGAGGCCCCGGTTGAAAGGAATACTGGTTTCTGTTTTCGGGCGATATACCGGATAAAAGGCGTGTTTGTAATATCAGAGGACGATACCTTGAAGATAGGCATCAGATCATCCAGCATATCCGCCGCCTCAAAGTCAAACGGGGTCGATAGAAAGACCACCTCCTGTTCCCTGGAAAAACGTGCAAGTTCGCGGTATTCGTCTTCTCCAAAAGAATCAAACTTTTTGAAGAGTTCATACTGCGATCGTGTCCTCTCTTTTGAGGTATCCCAGTAGGCAGGGGAGTATCGGGACGCCAGGTTCTCCGCCTTATAGGTCTGAAACTTGACTGCATCAGCTCCCGCATCTGCCGCTGCGGTTACCATCATTTTTGCCGCATCCAGAGGATCGATCTGCTCTTTTTGTGCGATGTCATAGTAATTGACACCGATCTCAACTATTACAAACGGTCTTGATCTCTCTTCGATGGTGTACCGGTCGAACTTGACTGGTTTCATGCCTTTCCCACTCCCGGTAGGTATTCAGAATGAGGTTGAGAACTCTCTCAAGGTTCCCGTTGAGATCAAATTGCAGAAGTTTTTCGCTCATCTCTTTCCTCAGCGGATAGTCATCGATCAGCCTCAGTATCGCCGAAGCAATATCGTCGACAGAAACGGTGTAGGCAATCCCGAGGTAGAGAGGACCATGAGAGTTATGAACAAAGAGATGACGCGCCTCGCGCTCGTTCTGGGACATTGAGATGCACGGCGTTCCGATGCTCGCAACTTCGTAGATTGTTCTTCCATTGGAGGTGATCACGATGTCGGCTTCACTCATCTCTTTTGCCATGAGACGGACATTCTCCTTTACATCTATCAGGAATCCCCTTTTCTGGAGATCTGATACATACTCAAACAATTCCTCTTTTGGCCTGTAGCCTTTCCCGAGGATGACCCTGATCATGATGTTTTTAAGGCCCAACTGTTCAAGCGCCTGGAGGGTTCTCCTGGTCAGGTCGTTGGGGTCGGTCCCTCCAAACGTGATCAAGACGGCGTTTACTTCAGGCTCTGGTTCTTTCTGAGGGAAAATAGAGAATTCGTCCCTTAAGCACTCATACCTGTAACCATAATAGTGGTTCTCTGCGGGGTAACTCTTCTCATACAGGGCGTTGATCACAATGTGGGCACCTTCGGCTCCTTCCCCTAAATCCTCAAAATTTACAACGAAATACCCATTTGAGCGTAACTCCTGCACGTACTCCGGGTCGGTGTCGAGGATGTCGTTGATGACAATATCCGGGTCGATCTCATTCAAGGTTGCAAACATCTCGGTGTCGTCGGAGAAGAGGTATATAGGGTAGTAATACTCGCGCACCTTCTGGATTCCCAGTTCCTTTGACCTGTCCATGACAAAGTAGATGTTATGGTGGAAGATCAATCTGTTTGCCAGCGTAAGTGCCCGGTAGATGTGTCCTAACCCAATATCGTGGTCGCCATCAACCCGGAAGACAATATTCCTCCGCCGGAGCAGGCTTTCGGCAGCCTCCCAGTCCTGATAATCGTCGATATCAACGGTTTCCTCGTCGGGAAGTTCAAATAGCGAGACGTTTTCTCCTATCCTGTTGTCCTCTGTCAGGATAGCTCGCCGCGAGATCACAACCCCTCCTGTCTCCCGGTAGATCGGATCTAAATACTGCCGATTTTTCCTCTCTTTGTAGAGGGGGGTGAATCGAGCATCCTTTTTCATCCAGAAGAGATGGTTCTCTGCTTTGACGCTCATGAGCGTGTCATAACCACCTTCAATCATCTCTTCAATCATCGTATCGAGGGTAGTTGTTTGTAGCAGCGGTGAGGTCGGTTGTATTGTCAAAACATAGTCGTACTGTCTGTTCTCCTCCCTCTCAACAGCGGTTACTGCATGGTATATTACAGGATCCAGCGGGACGTGGTCCTCGGCCAATGCCTGAGGCCTCATGATTATCTTCGCCCCGTATATTCTGGCTATCTCGGCGATCTCCTCGTCGTCGGTGGAGACGACCACATCGTCGATATATCGGGAATTCATGGCTGTTTTGATGACGTATGCGATCAGCGGTTGGCCGGAAAGAAGTTTGATGTTTTTTCGTGGAATTCCTTTACTGCCGCCTCTTGCTGGGATAATAGCAATTATTTTTGTTTTTTTCGCTGAAAGCATGCGATCCCCCCCTCAATCGTTCCGGTCTTTATCGTTGGTAACGGCTGTGTGACAACTTTCAGTTAACCCGGCTTATTTCCTGCCTCTCCCATGGGGTTGTTGACCATCTCTGTATCCTTTCTCCACTGAGAGGCCGATCGACCACTCTCCCCAGGCACGGTGACTTTTGCGGATCACGGGTATTGCCGTCATGGTAGCGGCGCACGTATCACTGAGAGCACTTCACACTCACCCGTTAACGTCGGTTTACTTTTCCCCATCCCCCTTATATCTGTCGCCGGAGTTTTGCCAGTCGCCAGAAAACTCCTTTCCTGCCGATTTTTCTCGTTTCGTTTACAGTTTGTGGTTTTTGGCATTCCGCCCAATAACTTGCCCCCGGATATTCACCATCACGCAACGATGGGGATCCGATCATCCAGTGCTGCTGCAATGCCCAGAACCTGGAAGATCTCTCCCGGACCTGAGAACGTCGTATTCGAGGTGTAGATTATTGGTCTTCACTCATATCGGCTTGAAACCGAACGGGGAAAAACAGGCGTCTCGAGCGGGGCAGATGCGCGATCTCGACAATGGTCCGGATGCCTGATTGTTTCAAGTGCCTGCCCAGCTGTCCAGAGCGTTGCGTTTGTCCGCTTCCTTTCAGGAAACAGTTACTGGCAGGTTTCCTGTTCCGAATCCTCCGGCGTGGCGCCCATCCTGAGGTGGTGGGTTTGTGGTGCCGCGGTGATACCCTGATGAGTGTCGCTGCTCTCGTGAATCCCCCTCTTCGACATGGGGCCTGCTGCAGGAAGGGGAGCATGCGGTATCTTCCCTGTAAGAGCATAATGGGCAAGAACTTTGTCGAATTGTCACGATGCTGAAGTCGTGGCCTGGACCGTTTCTGCAGGCCGGCCGGGAGAGCCTCATCGGTGCAGTGCCAAACCGGATAACAAAGACTCGAGCGCCCTGGTGTGTTTCAGCCTGTGCAGGAGGCTTGGGGATCCCATCTGTTTTTACCGTGTTCATTTTTCGGCCGCGGGTTCGTTAATCTACGGCAAAATATAAATCATCCTACATATAATTTGGGCTGTTCAGCCCCTCTTGTTCATGCCTGGAATCCCCGGGTGGGGAGGCCTGAACTCTGACCTATGCGCATCTGCATGCTCACCACAACCCATTGGCCCAACGACGGGAGGATATTCGAGAAAGAGGCAAAGAGCCTTGCAAAGGTGCACGACGTCACGATCATCGCCCCTTCGGATGCCGGAGGCGTCGCGGAGGAGGGGGGCGTGCGGGTCGTCACCGTACCAAAACCTGCATCACCCCTCCTCCACCTCGTGACGCTCTGGCGGGTGTTTCGGGCGTGTCTGAGAGAGGAGTGCGATGTCATCCACTGCCATGAGCCGGACGCCCTCCTTCTGGGGCTCCTGCTGAAGGCACTGAAGGGCCGGAAGGTCATCTATGACATCCACGAACACTGGCCGAGTGAGATCCCGTTTGACCTTGGCCTCCCTCCGAACGCGGCTGTCCTTACGGGGACCTTTGCGTCCCTGATCTCACCGGTGGAACTTCTCCTCGCGCAGTTTGCCGACGCAAAAATTGCGGTCAGCGAGAGCGTCGCTGAGCGGTTCCTGGGGAATGGGACAGACCCTGTGATCATATCCAACTACTCGGTCGCCGACCTGGCGCTGCCGGCTCCGAAGGTGAGAAAGAGTCGTAACGTGGTCTACATGGCCGGGAACATGCAGATGTTTCACGGTATCAGGGAGTGCATTCAGGCGATCTCGAGGGTAAAGGTGATATTCCCTGACGTCTCCCTGACGCTTATTGGGAACGTCCGCGCAGACGTCAGTGCGATCGCGGCAAAGACGGATCCGAGACCTGAGATCACGATGACGGGCTACCTCCCCTACGGGCAGATGTATGAGACCCTGTGCAGGGGAAGTATCGGCCTCCTCGTCTTCCAGCCTGACTATTACAATGCCTACATCGGCCTCCCAAACAAGCTCTTTGACTACATGCTCTGCGGCCTCCCCGTTGTTGCAAGCGACTTTCCCGAGATCCGGAAGGTGGTTGGTGGGGCAGGGTGCGGGGTGCTCGTCGA
>FZPS01000013.1_pt433 | contig 44292 bp, 39 predicted proteins | sample 1817821 | NCBI WGS metagenome assembly FZPS01 (sample SAMEA104158645, study PRJEB21678) | metagenome | place: Germany | collected 2015-04-21 | reverse complement strand
TACCTGTACGGTGCGTGTTTTTAAGCCCTCGTCTTCTTCAAGTGCCCGTTGCAGTAAAACTGTCAAGTCATTAACAGACAGCGGATTAAGCACATAGACTTGGGAGCGGGAAAGTAGGGGAGCAATGACTTCAAAAGAAGGATTCTCCGTAGTAGCTCCAATCAATACCAATGTTCCGTCTTCTACAGCACCTAACAACGCGTCTTGCTGGGCTTTGTTGAAACGGTGGATTTCGTCTATAAAAAGGATGGGGCGACTTGTTTGAAACATTTTGTTGGCGCGGGAGCGTTCTATGACCTCGCGGACGTCTTTAACTCCGGAATTGACGGCAGACAAACTGTGGAAGGGACGTTCCAGGTCTTGCGCCACAATACGGGCCAACGTAGTTTTGCCAACGCCGGGAGGCCCCCAGAGGATAAAGGATGCCAAGTTGCCGCTTTCTATCATGTTGCGCAGCACGGCGTTTTCTCCTACCAAATGTTCCTGGCCAACGTATGTATCCAAAGTAGTGGGGCGCATACGTTCTGCCAACGGAATGCTATTTAACATAATATAAATTGTGTTCCTTTTAACGTATTTCTTACTTATCGCTGTCTACGCCGCAATTGCCTTATAATACGAGAAATAACCGATTCTATGGACGATTCCGGCTCTATGACGTTGTAGTCTTCCCAGAAACCCGGATCTTCAAAATCGGCTACGCGGTACAACGTAATGTCTGTTGTCTTGACTCGGCTCTCCTGCGGTATGCGGTACGACTGGCGGCTGTATTCCGTCATGGCCATCTCTGACGTGATGGTATACGTCTGGCGGAACAATTTCCTGTCCCATTTGGCCGTAAACTTCAAATCTGTCCTGGAATAATCAAAGGCCCATTCGCCTTCCGGCAGTTGTCTGTATTGGACCATATACGCCGCATAATCCACCGTTGCCCTCAAGCTTAACGGTTTTCTTCTGATGAAGATGGCGGTGGCTCTGTTGTCGTTTTCTACGTTCATATTGAACTCTACACGGGATATGGCTTTTGTCTCATAATCTATATAGACCTTACCACGGAACAACAGGTCTTCTACCTGGGGTTTCTGTTGGAACGACACTACGTACTGGATCCTGTCGTTCATTTGCACCGGATGTTCCAACGTAAAGTCGTAATACTTGTCTACCTCGTGTTCCAGTACTCCCAAGAACAAATGGTTGACTACGTCAATATCCAGCGCCGAACGGATTCCGCCCTGGAATTTCACAAATACCGTATCTATACGGGCCCAGTCTATGCTGCCGCGTCCTTTGTAAATACCTACCTGGTCTACCGTAAAGGACGGTGCGTAAGGCGGCTTGTGTACGTCTACAACCGCCTCTGACAAAGCTACATATGTGTTCCCCTTGCGGATCATTTCCCTATAAAACCCGGTCATTTGCATCTTTTCCTGAGGAAAATTGTGACGGATTTTCTTAAACGCCTCTTTTACCAATTCCAAAGGATCTATAGGCTTGACAGTAGCCATAGGTATGGGCAATGCAGCCTGTATCAATCCTATGGTCAACGGTCTGGAAGATGCGATAAATTGTGAAATGGGCATAATACCGGTATGGTAGCCTAAGTAACTAATTGAAACTGATTTACTTACGTACTCTTTGGGGAATTTCAAGGTGAAATACCCCTCCCCGTTCGTTACGATGCTAATACCAATATCTTGAATACTGACAGATGCAAAAACCATGGGACGTCTTGTTTCAGAATCTACAACTGTTCCCGAAATGCTGATTGTGCTTTCTTGAGCCTGAAGTGAAAATACAGCAGCAAACAGGGCTAATGCGCTTACTATAAGCAATTTGCCCTTTTGTTTTGTTAAGTATTTTGTTTTCATAATAGGGCTGTTTTAATCATTCGACTAAAATACGTTTTTTTTTTCGCATTTTTGTTGTTTGGAAGGACATCATGAAAAAACGAAAACCGATAATCAAGGAAGGAATTGCCATCACTTCTTTTGCAGCTGAAGGCAACGGATTGGCACATATAGACGGCAAAGTGCTCTTTGTGCCTTTTACGGCTCCGGGAGACGTTGCAGACGTGCGTATTGTCCGTAAAAGAAAACAATTTGCCGAGGGGGTTGTAGAGCGTTTGGTGAAGGCCTCTCCCCTGCGCATAGCCCCTTTTTGTTCGCATTTTGGCACATGCGGAGGTTGCCGCTGGCAACACGTACCGTATGAAAAACAATTGGAGTTCAAACAGCAACAAGTTTACGACCAATTGGTGCGTATAGGAAAGTTGGAACTACCTCCCCTGCTGCCCATTCTTCCTTCGGAATACACAACGGGATACCGCAACAAACTGGAATTCACCTTCTCCAACAAAGGCTGGGTCCCGGCCGAGGTATGGAACCAAGCCACCGCAGACGCCGTTGAACAGACGGAAGCCGCCCGGTCACTTCCACAGGAAGAGCTCCTGCCCTATTCTCCCGCTCTCGGCTTTCATGCACGCGGCCGGTTTGACCGCGTATTGAACGTACATACGTGCCTGTTGCAGGCAGAACCGTCGAACGAAATCCGTCGGTTTGTCAGGGAATACGCTTTGCAAAAAGAACTTTCATTCTTTGATTTACGCCGGCAGACCGGTTTTTTGCGTACGCTTATGATCCGGAATACGTCCGATGGTCAAGTGATGGTGGTAGTGGTGTTTGCTCATGACAACCTCCAGTCAGGTGAAGACGACAAAGCCCGTATGGCTTTGCTGGAAGCCCTCAAAGCTACCTTTCCGTCCATTACGTCTTTGTATTACATGATCAACAGAAAGAGAAACGACAGCCTGCAAGATTTGGAAGCCATCCATTATGCAGGAGACCGGTATCTTACAGAGACTATGGAGGGATTGCGCTTTAAGATAGGTCCCAAATCTTTTTATCAGACAAATACACGGCAAGCAGCCGCACTGTACAGCAAAGTGAAGGAGTTTGCCGCGTTGCAAGGTCACGAGACAGTATACGATTTGTATACAGGTACCGGCACCATTGCTTTGTATTTAGCACGCCATTGCCGCCGTGTAATAGGCGTGGAATACGTACCGGAAGCCATTCAAGATGCAGAGGCCAACGCCCGAGACAACGGCTTGGACAACTCGGCTTTTTTTACAGGCGACATGAAAGACGTGCTTACACCGGAATTCGTGGAACAGCAAGGAAAACCGCATGTGGTGGTGCTGGATCCGCCGCGCGCCGGAGTACATCCCGATGTGCTGAAAGTCCTGCTTCAAGTGGCTCCACAGCGGATGGTCTACGTCAGCTGCAACCCGGCTACACAGGCTCGTGATTTGGCCCTCTTGCAAGAGGACTACAACATCACGCACGTGCAACCCATTGACATGTTTCCGCATACGCACCATATTGAAAATATAGTGGCACTTGAACGCCGCAAACAAAACGATTGAATCTATGCATACCACCATTTGTGCTCCGGCCACGCCGCACGCCGTAGGTGCCTTAGCCGTAATCCGTATGAGCGGACCCAAAGCGTTGGATATTGCATCAAAAGTCTTTCGCTCCTCGGCATGTTCCGATTTGAAAGAAAGTCCCGGCTATAGGATTTGGTACGGAACGGTAACGGGTCCTGACGGAGCGTTCTTGGACAACGTGTTGGTCAGTGTGTTCAGAGCGCCGCATTCTTATACGGGAGAAGACAGTGTGGAATTTTCTTGCCACGGGTCTTTGTACATTCGGGAAGCGTTGTTGCAAACGCTTGTCAAACACGGAGCCGTACTGGCCGGTCCCGGAGAATTTACACAAAGGGCCTTTATGAACGGCAAGATGGATTTGACGCAAGCCGAGGCCGTGGCCGATTTGATTGCTTCTGAAAACCGCACGACGCACAAACTGGCTCTGGATCAAATGCGCGGTGTCTTTTCCAAAGAGTTGGCTGCGTTGCGCGAACAGTTGCTGGAATTGGCCTCGCTCATGGAATTGGAATTGGATTTTGCCGAGGAAGACGTAGAGTTTGCTGACAGGCACACGTTACGCGCTTTGTTGGACCGCCTGCTAGAACATATAAACGGTCTGTGCGATTCGTTCCATATGGGCAATGCGTTGAAAAAAGGCGTTCCTGTAGCCATTGCCGGTGTGGTGAATGCAGGCAAATCAACTTTGTTGAATGCAATCCTGGGAGAAGAAAGAGCGTTGGTGACGTCCGTAGCCGGTACTACGCGCGATACCATAGAAGATGTGGTGGTATTGGACGGCATCCCTTTCCGGTTTATAGATACGGCCGGAGTGCGTCATATAGAACATGCACAGGAACATTCTCAGGAATACATAGAAAAACTGGGTGTAGAACGTTCTTTGGAAACAATCCGATCGGCCGCTGTCTTGCTGCTTGTTTTAGACGCTACACGTCCGGAAACGTATGCAGAAAGTTTACAGTTGCTTCAAGGGTACGAAGAAAAACACATTCTCCTGTTAATCAACAAGATTGACATCTCTGGAAACAATCATGTTACATCAGGAAACATGAAGCAAACAATAAATAACATTCTTGTTACAAGCGGTGGTAAGACCCTGATTTCAAAGGCTTCCGTATTTCCCATATCAGCTTTTGAAAAAACGGGGTTGGAGGCTGTGAAAAAGGATCTGGTAGAACGCATTCGCCCCGTGTTGGATGCGCACTCCGTCACGTTGACAAACGTACGCCATTACCAAGAGCTGCAGGCAGCCGGTCTGGCCCTGGAACGCGTCCGCGACGGCTTGGACGACTCTCTTTCCAACGACTTCTTGACACCGGACTTGCGTGCAGCCCTGCACCACATAGGCAGCCTGGTAGGCGCCATCTCTTCAGACGAAGTGCTGGGTGCCATCTTCAGCCGCTTTTGCATCGGAAAATAATCAGTTCTCTTACAACATATAGGGGTAACGGTAGTCGTCCGGATTGACAAACGTCTCTTTGATAGTCCGGGGGTTGGTCCAACGTACCAAATTGAACTCTCCGCCTGCTTTGTCGTTCGTGCCAGACGCTCTTGAACCGCCGAAAGGTTGCATACCAACAATGGCACCGGTAGGTTTGTCGTTGATATAGAAGTTGCCGGCTGCATACCGGAGCTTTTCGCAAGCGTGTGCTACAGCCAAACGGTCTTCTGCAAAAATAGCTCCCGTCAATCCGTAGGGCGATGTGGTATCGCACAGTTCCAATGCGGCATCCAGGTCTTTGTCTTCGTATACGAATACCGTCAATACGGGACCAAAGATTTCTTCTTCCATCAGTTTCATGTGCGGATTGGTTGTCTCCACAATAGTAGGACGTATAAAGTATCCTTGCGATTTGTCGTATTGTCCGCCGGCAAGTATTTGTGCATCCGATGCCTGTTTGGCGAATTCTATATAAGAAGTGATGTTATCAAACGCTTTTTCGTCAATGACGGCATTCATGAAATTTTTGGCGTCTGTAATATCTCCCATTTTGATGTCTTCTGCCAAAGAGGTGATGCCTTCTTTAATTTTTGGCCACAGCGAACGCGGCACATACATACGCGATGCGGCGCTGCATTTTTGTCCCTGGTATTCAAAAGCACCACGGATGGTGTTGATTACCACATCTTGAATGTTTGCCGAGGGATGGACAAAAATAAAATCTTTTCCGCCTGTCTCCCCTACCAGCCTGGGGTACGATTTGTATTGCGACAAGTTTTGACCTACTTGCGTCCACAAGCCGTTAAACGTGCCGTTGGAACCGGTAAAATGTATGCCTCCTAAATCTTTTGATGACAAACATGTATTGCCAATCAAAGAGCCTTGTCCCGGTAAGAAGTTGATGACTCCGGCCGGCAATCCGGCGCGTTCAAAGACTTTCATCAAGTAATAATTGGATAAAATAGCCGTAGAGGCCGGCTTCCATACCGTAGTATTGCCCATCATGACGGGTGCCATGTTTAAATTGGCAGCAATAGAGGTGAAATTAAACGGGCTGACTGCCAAAATAAAGCCTTCCAACGAACGGTATTCCAATCTGTTCAATTGGTTGTATGTAGATTTGGGCTGCAGTTCGTATATGCGTCCGGCAAAACTGACGTTGTATTTTAAAAAGTCTATTGTTTCACAAACGGCATCTATCTCTGATTGGTAGATGTTTTTGCTTTGTCCCAGCATGGTAGAAGCACTGATAACGGGACGGTAGATGGAGGAAATCAATTCGGCCGATTTTAATAAAATGGAGGCTCTGATGGTCCATGACGTAGTGGACCATTCTTTGTGGGCTTCCATAGCCGCCTTGATGGCCATTTCCACTTGGGCTTTCCCGGCTTTATGATATCTGGCCACTACTTTGTTGTGGTCGTGAGGAAGACGTATTTCTCCCATATCTCCGGTACGGATTTCTTTTCCTCCAATAATCAGAGGAATTTCTAAAATTTCATCGGATTGTTTCTTCATTTCACGATCCAGCAAAATCCGCTCACGGCTGCCTTCAAAGTAATCAAAAATAGGTTCGTTTTCAGGTAATGGAAAAGTGTAAATAGCGTTGTTCATAATGTTTTTTTGTTTTGGAATCCTTTCAAATAAGTAAGTCGTTTGGGCTCTTCCATACGTTCTATGGCATAACGTAAGGTGGTTCTGGGCAGTTGGTTGTAATGGATTTTTAGAAATTGTTCTATGACGGTTTGGTCTTTTTTCCAGCCTTCACGCAGCATCCAGCCAACGGCTTTGTGAATAAGATCTTCTTTATCTGTCAAAAGCATACGGGCTATACGTAAGGTATGATCCAATTGTCCTTGTTTGATAAAATACCATGTAGATACTATGGCTATTCTGCGCTCCCACAGGCTGTCAGATACAGCCAGCGAATCCAGTATTTGGCTTTCTATCAATCCATCTGCTATGGCTCGTCCTAATAGATTTATACAGCTTAAATCCACTAAATCCCAATTGTTTACATAACATATATGCTCCAGGTAGAAAGACAATATCTGCTGTCTTTCCTCTACGGTTGCTTTCTTGTTTTTGTACTCCAGTATAAAAAGAGCCGCACTCCGTTCTTCGTGGATGGGTGATGTTATCAGTTTTCTAAGCTCCTCTAAAGGTAACGTGCTGTATTGTTTGGATATAGCACGGATTTGTGGAACGGTTACACCTATAAAAACGTCGCCCTCGCCATATTGTCCGGGTCCGGTCTTAAAATATCGCTGCAATTGTTGCTGTTTTTCAGCAGATGCTAAAGCGGCTAAAGCGCGCTTGACTGCTAATCCGTTCATAGGGTTATCATTTTGGTGCTGTATCTTTGAATGTTTTTATGGCTGTCTTCAATGCTTCCCAATAACCGTGATCTTTGTCAATGGCTTCTAGGGAGAAAAAAGCTACTCCATTGGAACCTCCCGTACGGGCATAGAGCATAAATTCCAGGATGCGGTCTTTTGGAACATGGCCTACAAACAAGCCGGAACACAAAACCCCGTTGTTCTTGTTTTCATGCAATTCAGCCACACCTGCTTTTGTTGCTGTAAGCACATGGTAATCATCCCAATTGTAAAATTTGTGGTAAATCATGGGCAAGAACACGTCCACGTGCTTGAAATCGGGCCAGTTTTGACGGACCAATTTTCTAGATTCTTCCGGAGTGGCAAATACAGCCACAGAGGCCGTTTTTCCGTATTTGTGAATCTCTGCACACAATTCCCCTGTTACTCCGGATAAGACATCCCACCTGTATTGCATCCATTGCGCATGGGCTGTGGGATCTTCTATGTCTAAAGGATCTATGCCGGTGAGCGCTTTAAAGTTTTCTCGGCACGTGGGGCAATAGCAAAAATCCCATTGCGGATAGACGCGGTCTTGGACCACATTCCGGGATTCATGCAAACCGTACGGAAGTATGGCGTCCGGGTAACGAATGAAATCCAGGTGAACACCGGCCAATCCTTTGATTTTTGCCAATTCTGCTACTCGTTCTTTTAAGTATTGGGTAGTTTCAGGTTTGGAGGGACACAACCAGCGGTAATGTTCGCGTTCGTACAGCTTGACATCCAAGCACGATTGACCCAGGGCATTTACCTGATACCAATCGGGATGGGCATTGCGTAATGCATGCTCTGTTCTGTTTATCGTCCACATCCAAGCATGCAGTTCTATGCCGTGTTTTTTGGCAAATGGCAATGCATTTTGAATAATTTGAACGGCCCCTCCAGATTCTTCTTCCGGATACCCACCGTGACATTCTACCAGAATAGCGTCAATCCCGGCCTGAGCGGCTTTTTCAAAATAATAATCCCATTGACCTTCTGTCGTAGTTGTTTTGCCAACCATCCAAGCCCAAATCTTTGTGCTGTTGGTATGAGGTGAAGTGCAAGATAAAGCAAGCATTAGGGGAATGAATAAAAGTTTTCTCATAAGGTACCTAGTCAATTTGTTCAAAAATACTAACTTTAACTTATCAAACCATATATTATGAAAAATACACAAAGACTCGTTTTAGGCATAGCAGCAGTAGCTGTGATTTTTGCCCTTGCTGTAGTTGGTTCAAGGGTTATTGAATGGCAACACGCATTTTTTCCCGATAGCTTTGTTACCCATTCCATTATCATCCTTCTGTCGCTGGTGGTCCTTGTTGCTTTTAAAAAGCATATGGACTTCAACATATCTATGCCCTACCCTTCGTCGTTGGGAAGACCCGTTCTATTTGGTTTGTTGACAACGGTTGGAGTCAATCTTATCTTGGCTTTGATTATCAATACAATAGGCATAGCTCCTGAAGTGCACCCCGCTCTTGCCAAAAACACAGCACTTCAAACCTTCTTATTCATATTTATATACGCAAGCGTTTCTGAGGAATTGCTTGTTCGTGGTTTCTTACAAAACGTATTGGCGCCTCTGAGCCATTTGAAAATCGTAGTTTTTAAACGTACATTGACCTTGCCCGTTATCGTAAGCGCTGTTGTATTTGGACTGTTACACTTGATTTTGCTTACTACGGGAGCAAGTACTCTGTTTGTGGTACGCATTGTAATCTTCACAACTGCATTGGGTTTGGTAGCCGGATATTACCAAGAAAAATACAACAACTTTGTCTACGCCGTATTGGTACATATGGCCGGAAACATCCCGGGACTACTCTTCGCATTTATGCCTGTCAGTCAATAAGCTATGATTCTTTTTGATTTTGACGGTACGTTAGCCAACAGTCTTGAACACATATATGAAATATACAATCGTATTGCTCCGGAGTACGGTTGTGTACAAATTGATGAGGAAGGGCGAAAAATAGTAGCGGGAGGAAAGCCGCAGGATTTGATGAAAGAGTACGGTATTTCGCCACAAAAGCTTGCTGTGCTTGTGTTACGCGTTAGAAAAGAAATGCGCAAAGACATGGCCCGCCTTCAACCCTTCCCCGGCATAGAGGAAGCGTTGTCCGGCCTGAGAAAAAGAGGATATCCCATGGGCATAGTGACGTCAAATGACAGAAAGAATGTGCTGCTTTTCTTAAAAAACAACAAATTGGAACGTTTTTTTGATTTTGTCTATACAGGGAAAAGCCTGTTTGGAAAAGACAAAGTCTTTGCACGTTTGTTCCGCCAACGCGGACTGTCTCCTGCCGATGTAATTTACGTAGGAGACGAAACAAGAGATGTGGAAGCTTGTAAAAAGACAGGAATTCCCATGATTGCCGTTACCTGGGGCATGAACAACAAAACGATATTGGCCTCTATGAAACCGGAAGGTATAGCAGACAGCCCCGATGATTTACCGGGCTTGATTTCTCGGATAGTTTCTGTTTAACCTTTGACAATATGAGGATACAAGGTGCTGTATCTGTCGAGTGCATCGTGTAGCGTTTCTTTTGCTTGGGCCCTTCCTGTAAAATGCTCCACTTTCACGGATTTCTGCTCCAATCGTTTGTACTCTTGGAAAAATTGTTTGAGTTCAGAATCGAAAATGGGAGGCAAATCCCTGATTTCTTCAATGTGGCTCACACTCTTATCGTAACACGCCACAGCAATGAGTTTGTCGTCCGCTTTTCCTTGGTCAATCATCTCCATCATACCAATAATCTTCACCCTGACAATACAGAGCGGCTGAATGGCTATCTGTGATAGTACCAAAACATCCAAAGGGTCATCATCCTTGGCATACGTACGCGGAATGAATCCGTAATTGGCCGGATAATAAACGGCAGAATACAGTACACGGTCCAATTTTAACAGACCTGTTTCTTTGTCCAATTCATACTTGGCCCGACTCCCGTTGCTTATTTCAATAAGCGCATTGACTTGGCAATTGTCTACTTCCGGGTCTACACTGTGCCATGGGTTGTGTTGCATCATGATACAAAAGTATAAAAAAATCCTGCTCATTGGAGCAGGATCATCAAACGATTTAAGTATATTGTGGATTAACGACGCTTTACGTTGACTGCGTTCATTCCTTTTCTTCCTTCTTGTAAGTCGAAAACTACTTCATCACCGTCTCTGATATGATCAATCAGACCCGATGAATGTACAAAATACTCTTTGGACGTGTCTGTGTCCTTTATGAAGCCAAACCCTTTGACTTCATCAAAAAATTTAACGATTCCGTTATTCATTGATAATTAATTAAAAAGATGAACTGCAAAGGTATGATAAAAAGCTAGAAAAAAGAAAAACGAATGCCTGCATTTAAATAAAAATTTAACGGTTTTGCTTGCCAATAGGTATCTACCGGACTTTCGTTGGCAAAAAAGAAGGCTATTCCCGGTTCTGCAAACAGACTTATTGCCTCTATTATATTGTATTGGATTCCCGCAGCCGCATTGAGAGACCATTGCAGGGGAATGTCAGAAGGGGCGTAACGAAAATCTTCGTGGCCAATGGTCTTTGTATTTGAAAAAGAAATGCATTTGTCTAAAGTCCCTCCTACAGATGCATAAGCCGTAACATACCTGCTCTTTATAAAATCCCAACGGAGCTTAAGCGGCACTCCAAGGTACCACAATACTTGGTCCGCTACGTACACAGGCACGGCTTGCCTATCAGAAACCGTATATATGCCGGAAGCAAGTCTGGATGCCCTTAGACCGCTTTCCACAGCCCATCTCTCTGCTATGGATAAAGACGCATACACGGCAAAGGAAATAGGAAACTTGTGCTTGTACTCATAGCTGTGGAAACCCGATGCTATAAAAACAGGCTCTCCGCTATAAGCTGTTGTGTTTATTTTTTGTGTAGTCGCATAACTGAGCACATCTTCGTTAAACATATATGCATTGTCGCGTTTTACGGCCACATTCTTGTTTTTATCTTGCAAACCCAAAAGCCCCGAGGCCGAGAGAGTTACTCGCTTTTTTTCTGTTTTTTGCCGAGGCGCATCATCTACCAAAAACACTTTTTTTGACGGGCGTGCTTCCTTAGGAACAGCTTCCTTGGGAACGGCTTCTTCCGGAACAAGGTCGCAATCCTCTGAAGGGCTGGCTTCCACGCGTTTGTCTTGTGCCTGAAGAACGGTTTTGTCTTGTGCCTCGGCAAGTTTGAAAGGTATTCCCGCCAAAGCTTGTTTGGGTTTTGAAACAACCGTTACGATTCCAGGAGCTTTGCTTTGCAAGGCAGGTATATGAATCAGACGTCCGTCCGCATAAGGTGCATCTGTACTCAGTACCATAAACAACAACCACACAGCTGCAGCGGCCACAAAGCTTGTCGCAATCCAAAGCGCTCTCTTTCTGCGTTTGGTGGATTTTTGGTGGGATAGAATTCTCTGCTCCATACGCTCCCATCCTTGCAGGGGGTCGTACGGAACGGGAGCTTCCTCCATTCGTTTACGCAGGCGCTGTATCCATTTATCTGTGTTTTCTTTCATAAGCTCTGATTTGCTTGGCTAAGCTTGTTTTGGCTCTGTGGTATTGGGAAGAAGAGGACCTTTCTTTGATGCCCAATTGTTCCGCTATTTCCTTGTGCGACAACCCTTCAAATACGTACAAGTTGAAAACGGTACGGTATCCTACGGGCAACTCTGAAATGAAGCGTTGCAGTACATCAAGCGGAATGGAAGCAGCGGCTTGTTCCAATTCATCTGTGTTTTGTAGATGGGCCGTGCCCGCTCCGGCATACTCCATAGACGCACTTTCGCGCAGGATGTCTCTTTTTCTCAAATATTGCAAACACGTATTGACCATTACTTTGTCCATCCAGGCTCTGAGCGATCCTTCCCCCCTATCGGTAAACGTATGGAGTGATTTGAAAATCTGCATAAAACCGTCGTGCATCATATCTTCTGCCTCTTCATTGTTTGAAGCATATCTACGGCATATAAAAAACATCCGCCGGGCGTGCTTTTCATAGATCTCTTTCCAAAGCTGTCTGTCTTTCATCCCGGATTCTATTCACTTGGTTAAATGCACAGAAGTGCTAAATACTGCATTCCGTTAAAAAATTTTATCTTGCATGCAGTAAAAACAGCACTACTGCATTTATAGATGTAGAAACGAACAAAGTTATGAAAAGAAAAAAGACTACCCTTATTATTTTTACTGCCCTTGTTGTTGGTTTGACCCTTTCTTCCTGCAACACATGGCTGGATCGCGGAGAAGATACGTACGCCAGTTGGGCCACCCTATCCATGACGTACCAAGAAGACGGATTGCCTGCGCGTCCTTTTTATTTCATTACAGACGACACCTTGGTATTGTGCCCTATGAACCACAGTTCCGTAGATGCAAACTTCAAACCGTTTGATGGGCAACGATTGGTTTTGTTTTTTAAAGCACACAAATTTGCAGAAGGTACCGGCACACCTACACCGGAAAAAGACCATATAGCGTATATAGATATTATCCAAATGCAAATGATGAGTACAAAAGGAATAGTGAGTACTTTGGAACCGGATACATTGGGTACAGATCCCATGGAACCTGAATTCCTTTGGTTTGGAGGAACAGTATTTGGAACAAACCGCTACCTGAATGTGCAGTTGATGATACCGGCCATGGAACCAAACGACCACACGTTTGATTTGGTGCAAGACTTAAACAGAGAATCTCCTTTGGAAGACGGCTATTATTTCTTAGAGTTGCGTCACAATGAAAAGAAAGATGCCCACTTTATAGACTATACGGCCAGAATGTCCTTCCTCTTGGACGGAGATTGTGCAGCTGAAGATGTTAAAGGTCTGAAAATCAGAATACGAACCATCAATCAAGGAGTCAAAATCTATACGCTGGATTATTGATGTTTGATAAACGTCCCGTTGTCCAATTCCCGGAAAGCCAAGTCCAATTCTTCCCTTGTATTCATGACAATGGGGCCGCCCCATGAAATGGGCTCGTTCAGCGGTTTGCCTGATAAAAGGATGAAACGAGCTCCCTCCGCTCCTGACCGCACTGCTACAGCCTGATTGTCTTGATCAGGCTGTTCTTGTTTTCCATCTGTTCCCATCAACAGAGCACAACCTTTCTGTTCTTCTTCTTCCAAACCGTTTGTTATCAGGGTGCCTTCCAACAAATACAAGAAAAGCGTATGGTCGTCAGGAGTTTGGTTGTATACCCATTCAGAGTGTGGGTTCAGATCAATATCCAGGTAACGTATCTGAAGAGTACCACCATCAAAAGCACCAGATACTCCGTTATATTTTCCGGAAAGTACCCGTACTGTGGCTGCATCTTCCTCCAACAGGGGGACGTCTTCTTCCGTAATGTCTCTATAAGCGGGATGCGTCATTTTGTCTTTTGCAGGGATGTTTACCCACAATTGACAACCCAACATACGTGGAGAAGCTTTGGGCATTTCTTGATGAATGATTCCGGAACCGGCAGTCATCCATTGGCATTGCAAAGGGCCTATAGTACCTTCGTTCCCCAAACTGTCGTTGTGGTCTATGACTCCTTCAATCAAGTACGTTACCGTTTCAATACCTCTGTGAGGATGCCAGGGAAATCCCTTGATGTAATCGTTCGGGTCTGTAGAGTCAAACCCGTCCAACATCAAAAACGGGTCGTATTCCCTTACTGTTCTTAATCCTAAGACGCGACGCAGCTTGACACCGGCACCGTCAACGGCATCTTTTCCGCGATCAATACGAATGCAAATTCTTTGTTTCATAAGAGCAAATATACTTTTTAATTTATATTTGTTGTATGATCCGTTACCAAAAAATACAACGTGCTTTTTGTATCGTATTCTGTATGTGTTCGATACCTCTTTTTTCGCAGAATCCGGAAAAAACACATACGGAAAGAAGTTTTCTTGGGAATGTGATCCATTTTTTCACGCAACCGGTAGATTATTGTCGTAAACCCGTTCATGCAGAACAAATTGTATTGCCGTTAGACCTTATGGAAAACAACGTGTGTACGCATCCGGAAGACAAATTGTTGGGCTATATATGGGAATCTCAACGGGAACCGGGGTGGACGGTTTTTGAAAAACAAGAAGACGGTACTTTCATTGCCAAAATCCTCAGAAGTCCGGCAACGGATGCCCATACGGGAGCGGTGGATTTTAGAAACCCCAACAAGAAGCTTAAAAACAGGCCTCTACTGGGCCTTATTTACGGTGAGGGACTGCGCTACGAAGATGGCATGTGGAAAGCCGAATCCTTGTACCATCCCAACTTTGGTTTGTCCGTGAACAAAGGTCTTTTCTTTTTGAACAAAGACGGGGAACTGATTGCCCGTGGCAGCAAATGGGGCATCACGTCCACGGAGTGTTACAAAATTGTATCTACTTTACAATAATGGCATTGGCCACACGTCTTTCTCCCTTATTATCAAACTTTTTGTTGTCCGAGGGGTGGTTGATTACACCTACGGCATGCGATTGTCTTTTGCGAACACATAAAGTGGAAGATCCCCCTCCGTCCAAATTCAACGCGTCTTCCGCGTGCAACCAACGCATGATATCCTGCAATTCTTTTATGGATACACCTTCTGCTTGCTCATGTCTGCCGTCTACCACTACCATAAATACTTTCCCGTTTTTCCCTATACCAATGGCTGAGCGGGGATGGCGCCGAGTATTAAAAGCTTGATCCAAGATGTCTGCGTCTTCCCCTTTGTATCGTAAGAGCGGTCCGGAAGACATCAGATCGCGCGCTTTTGCTTGTTTTTCCCAATTGTCCCTGTCTCTTCTCTCCATAGAAACCGAAGGAACAGGTACGATAAATAGTTTTCCTTTTTCATCAACTCCTACACAAGCCGATTGCCTGAAAGAGCGCAATCCGTCTTTGCTTGTCTTATTGGGAGCCAATTCTTTTCCTTGAATACGCAAATAATTGTAAGACATCCAAGGAGCATCCCACGTGAAAAAGGACCCGTTGATTCCTGCCAAAGCATGGGCGTAATCTACAAATTCGCTAGTAAGCACCAGGACGGAATCTGCCACTATATCAAAACAAAAAGAAGGATGGATTTCCAATACAGACACAAATTGGTTGGAGTGGAACAACTCCTTGTCTGTAAAAGCACATTGCTTCAAACGAATACCTCCTGCATGGTATGTAGTCGTTGTCCATGAAGCCGTTGCAAAGACAAGAGAATCTTTTTGCTGTCCATAAACCGGAAAAAGATTGAGAATAAGAATAAGACAAAGAAGTGAACGCGTTCGCATAACGATTTTTGTTTGTAAACATAACAAGAATTGCTTAAAAAGATGCGTATCTTTGCACGTCATTGTATGAACATTCCACTATGAAAAACCACCCTATCATTAAAGCCGGCATTATTGGATTTGGCAGAATGGGAGAAATGTATCTAAAGGAAATCAGCAAAAGCCCGCTCTGGAAGATTGGTGCCATTTGCGATATAGATCACGAAGCTCTGGAAATAGCCGGCCGATTGGCTCCAAAAGGGACTCTTTTGACTGAAAACGAAAACGATATTTTTGAATCGGAGGAAATAGATGTCATTATCTTATCTACATTGGCCGATGCAAGAAAGGACCATCTTTTTAAGGCTGTAGAATCCAAGAAGCATGTCATAACAGAAAAACCCATAGGTGCTTCATTGAAAGAGCAGGTTGCCGTTCTTAAGAAATTGGAAAATGCAGGCATACTGGTGGCCGTGGACTTGCCGCTTAGAAATGCCTGGTACCACAAAACAATAAAAGAATTTATTGATTCAGAACAAATTGGAGAGTTGGCTATTGTACGAGTGTGTCATATGACACCGGGATTGGCTCCGGGAGAAGGCCATTGGGCAGAAGGTCCTTTGTTTCACGATTGCGGAATGCATTATGTAGACATAGCCCGCTGGTACGCAGAAAGCGAATTTAAAACGTGGAATGCGCAAGCCATCCGCATGTGGAATTATGAAGAACCTTGGTGGCTTCAGGCACATGGTACGTTTGAAAACGGAATTGTCTTTGATATTACACAAGGCCACGTATACGGTCAACTGGCCAAAGACCTTACCCACAACGGATATGTGGACCTTATAGGTACCAAAGGCATTGCCAGGATGAACCACAACTACGTAACTGCCACGGTAGAATTGCACGGTACGTCCAAAACACAAGTCATCAAAAAGCCTTTTGGAGATAAAAATTTAGATATCCTATTGCATAAGTTTGCACAATCCCTCCTTCAAGGCCATAGAGATCCGTTCTTGCCCAGAGTAGAAGATGCTGCCCTTGCTTCTGAATATGCATGGAAATTTTTGAACAATGCGGCATTGAATGAAATGCCGGTACGTGGCAACTTGCAAACGTTGGAAGAAATACGAAAACGAAGAAACAACAAACGCATTGGGTACGGGTTGTTGAGGAAAAAGAAGCATTTGGAATAATGGATACTAAAAAACGCGCCGTCGTTGTAGGAGCCACTTCCGGAATTGGTAAGGCTACAGCGCTACTCCTTGCTGAAAAAGGTTGGAAAGTGGGTGTGGCCGGCAGACGCAAAGCCCTTTTGGAAGAGATACACGCATCATCACCGGATTGTATTGTCTATCAAGTATTGGATGTTACGGCACCGGATGCTGAAGAAAATCTGAACCAACTGATTGCCAAGCTGGGAGGTGTGGATTTGTTCCTCTACAGCGCCGGGTATGGTTTGACAAATTTGTCTTTAGATGTTCAAATAGAAAAAGATACGGTCCAAACGAATGCTGTAGGTTTTGTATCCCTGATTCATGCAGCTTTTCAATTCTTCTGCACTCAAGGACACGGCCATCTGGCCGCCATTACTTCCATTGCCGGTACAAGAGGAATCGGGCCGGCTGCTTCTTATTCAGCTACAAAACGTTTTCAAACAACGTATTTGGCAGCCCTGTCTCAGATGGCAAACAACAAAAAACTCCCCATTGCCATTACAGACATACAACCGGGTTTTGTAAAGACTGACTTTATATTACACAAATATCCCATGCAACTGGATGTGACGTATGTGGCCAAACACATTGTACGCAATCTGGAAAAGAAAAGAAGAAAAGTCATCATAGATTGGCGTTACCGTTTTGTAGTCTGCTTCTGGCTTTTATTGCCACGCAGGTTGTGGGAACGCCTGAATCTCACCTCTTTTATCAAGAAATAAGCGTTCTGTACTTGTTGTACAGCTGTTCTAAAGCTCTTTCCAACAGGGAGCGGGGACACCCTACGTTCAAACGCATAAAGCCTTCTCCTCCCTCTCCAAACATGGTTCCGTCGTTTAGGGCCAAACCTGCCTCTACAAAGAAATTGGGAACGTTGTTGACTCCTACTTCTTTCAAATCTCTTCCATCCAACCAGACAAGGAAAGAAGCATCCGGCTTAGGTACGCGTATCAAAGGAATGTAACGCGGCAATTCTTCTGCTACATAGTCTATGTTGGCTTGTACGTATGCAAGCATCTGACGGTGCCATTCTTTTCCTTGCGTATACGCTGCACGTGTAGCAAGAGTTGCTATAAACGTGGCGTCGTTCAAATCACTGGCACCTAGAAAGTCGTAAAATCCTTTTCTCAATTGCGTATTGGGAACAACGGCATAGGAACTGACCAAGCCTGCCATATTAAAAGTCTTTGAAGGAGCGTTGAACACAACGCCTATTTGTGCGGCTTCTTGCGATACGGTGGTAAAAGGAATGTGTTTCTTGCCATAGAGTGGCATATCTGCATGGATTTCATCCGATACTACAGTAACGTTGTATTTGTAACAAATAGAAGCCAAAGTAGTTAACGTTTCTTTATCCCACATACAACCTCCCGGATTGTGCGGACTTGTGAGGATGAACAAAGGACATCTGCGACGTTTGAGGATGTCTTCTAAATTGTCAAAATCCATATGAAGGCGGGTACCGTCCCAACGCAGGGGATTGTTGATCACTACCCTGCCGTTGCTTTCAATAACCCTTTTGAAAGGATGGTAAACGGGAGGTTGTATGATGACAGAATCTCCTTTTCCTGTAAAATGGAGGATGGACAAGCCTACTCCTTTCACAATACCGGATATAAACGTCATCCATTCTTCTTTGATATCCCAGTCGTGCATGTACTTTTGCCAATCTATGATGGATTGCCAATACCCATCCGGAATCATGGTATACCCATAAATGGGATGACGCAACCTGTCTTCCAAGACTTTTCTGATAAAGGGAGGCGTCTCAAATTCCATGTCTGCCACCCATAGCGCCAACAGGTCGTCTCTTCCAAAAAGTGTTTTCAACTGCCTTAGCTTGACGGTATCCGTTCCCCGTCTGTCGATAATGGTATCAAAATCGTACTTCATGATAACGTTTTTCTATAAGTATCCGGTTTTCCTATGTCCAGAACTTGTATGGTAGGTAATTCCACCCCTCTTATCGTATGATGGGGTGCTTGCTCTAAAAAGAAATCTATGATTGAAAAAACACGATCTTTCCGTGTAGATAATAATTCTATAGCTTGTGGAGAAAGAACATAGATACCGGAAAACGCTCTTTCCATGGTGTCTTGCTCTGCGGTACCTTGTCCGGTACCTTTTTGTATCATTTTTGTTTCTCCTAGAGCCTTGTTTCTCCAGCCGGACAAACGCCACTCTGTATCAAACAACAATTGTCGCGAAGATTCTCTGGGTGTAACCAACAAGGCAGCCAAATCTTCAGGCCTCAATTCTTTCATAAGGTACGGCAAAGATATGTCTGACAAAATGTCCACGTTGTGAACGAGAACCGGTTTTGTGAAATCTAACAAAGCGCAAGCTTGCTTTAAAGCCCCTCCCGTACCCAAAATTTCTTTGCTTTCGTCTGAAAAACAGATGGTAATGGGAGGAAGGTTCCTCTCTTCCAAATAATCACTGACGAATGCACGTATTTGCCCCGACAAGTGGTGTATGTTGATGATGATTTTTGTAAACCCCTGCTCTACCATTTTATCCAACAACCCTTCCAAGGCCGGTGTCTCTTTTCCGTTTTTCTGTTTTACCGGTATCAAAGCCTTAGGGATGTGATGGGTAAGTGGTCGCAAACGCGTTCCCAAACCTGCTGCCAAAATCATTGCCTGCATGGTGTCTACAAATCTGTTTCTATATCTAATTCTCTGTGGTACAAGTGTACGTTTATATCGTATTTTTTTGATAAATATTCACTCATGTGTCTGGCGCAATATACGGAACGGTGTTGCCCTCCTGTACAGCCAAAGCAACACATCAAGTGGGTGAATTTGCGTTCCATATACCGTTGCACGTGTTTGTCCATAAGAGCATAAGCGTGGTCCAAGAAGGTATTTACTTCGCCTGCTTCTTCCAAAAACTGGATTACCTGCGGGTCTTCTCCCGTGAAATGCCTGTAATGCTCAAATTTCCCCGGATTTTCCAAGCCTCGGCAATCAAAAACATATCCCCCTCCGTTTCCGCTTTGGTCAATGGGGATGCCTTTTTTGTAAGCAAAACTGCATACGGTAACCTTCAATTTCCGCTCCTTATCCATGTCTGAATATTGCCTCATGTTTGTCAATTCCAACAAAAGAGAGGACAAATAGGGATATTCCTTGAAAGGTTCTTTAAGCAGTTTCCGCAGGTTGTCTATGGCAAACGGTACGCTTTGCAAAAAATGGGGTTTCTTTTCAAAATATCCACGAAAACCATAAGCTCCCAATACTTGAAGCGTTCTGAACAACACAAAGTGTCTGAGTTGGTTGTGAAATTCTTCTTCTTCAATGGAACTGTATTGTTGTAAGGCTTGCAAATACGTTTGAATGAGTGAATCTTTCAGTTCGTCTGAATAGTGGGCTCTTGCCTGCCATACAAACGAGGCCACGTCGTAAAAAATGGGACCTTTGCGACCGCCCTGAAAGTCAATAAAATAAGGGATTCCATCCAGAAGCATCACGTTTCTGGCCTGGAAGTCTCTGTACAAAAAAGTATCTGAAGAATTTTGTAAAAGAACTTTTGAAAGATTCTGGAAGTCGTTTTCCAATTTGATTTCACTGAAATCCAGGCCTGTAGCTTTTAAAAAGCAGTATTTGAAATAATTCAAATCAAAAGAAACCATTCTTTGGTCAAAGTTCGGTTGCGGATAGCAAACGGAGAAATCAAGACCCCGGGCACCTTTGAATTGCAGTTCCGGCAATGCTTCTATGGCTTTATGCAACAGGGCTTTTTCCGTAGCATTGTACGTACCTCTTGCTCTGCCTTCCTCTACTGCGCCATACAAGGTAATATCTCCCAAATCTTGTTGGATGTAACAAGAGAAATCTTTGCTGTGTGCATATACAAGCGGAACGGCAAGGCCTTGCTTATGAAAATGATCTGCAATGGCAATAAATGCCTTGTTTTCATCTATGCAGGAGCCTAAGGTGCCAATAAGAGTACCGCTAGAGCCTTCCATCCTGAAATACCTTCTGTTGCTACCGGACGAGGTCAGTTCAGTAACGGTATGGGCCTTTTCACCTGTATACGATTTAAATAGAGAATGAAGTTTCTTCATGAGTCACAAAATTAGCAAAAAAAACAATACCGGGAGTGTTTACAAAGGTTTCATAACGGCATTCCATAAGGCTTTCCGCAGCGTTCCGTTTGCATCGTCTCCGTCATACATCCAGCACATCATGCCCTTCATTCCCATAGACAACATCCAAGTGCCTTTTATGGCTATGCTTGCCGCGTTGTCGTACCCGCAATAAAAAGCTCCCGTATTTTTAATAGTAACGTAAGGTACAGAAGCCGTCGGGTCCCAATTGTTGACGTCATATGTGGCGGGGTCCATTTTCTTTATTTGTGCGTAGGTAACGGCAGAGGGATTTTGAGAAAAAGATATTCTTCCATAAAAAGGAATGCCCAAGACCATTTTTTCTACAGGGAACCCTGCTGCTTTATAGGCGTTGAGTGCCCTTACACAATCCCAATAAGCACGCTTGTCTTCCAGTGCGGAATGGTGATTAGGTGCTTGGTCCATATCGTACGTCATGATATTGACAAAATCCACGTAAGGGGCCACGGCATGCAAATCTATATACCGGCTCCCTTCTGTCGTTTGTTTTGCATCCATTACGTAACCGGGGAACGTAATCAAATAGTTCGGTCCTAAGGTTTCCCGCAATTGTTGCATCAGCAAGACATGGTTTTGGGTGTCATTTTTAAGATCGCTGGCATGACCGCTCCAGGAAATACCGGGAAACTCCCACCCTATGTCTACTCCGTCCAAATCCCATTTTTTCAGAAAAGCAAGACAATCTGCTGCAAATGCCTTTCTGTTGGCATCTGTAGCACTCGTGACGGAAAAACCACCGCCTTGTCTGTTGTCTTTATTATCAACCGTATGGGTAAACCCCAACAAGATTTTCAAATGCGGATGGCTTTTCTTCAACGCCACAATGTCTGCAAAGCGCGATTCGCTCCCCTGAAGGGCAAATTTTCTATACATTCCGTTGTCTACGTACAATTCCGCAAAAGCGTAGCAAATGTGTGTCAGGTATGTAGGATCCGGGATTTCTTTTCCATAGTATGTAACGTAAGACAACGCTATACGTCCTTCTATTCTTTCTGCCGGTACAAATACTTCATTCATATCGTCATCGGGATTAGGTTTGGGTTCTATTCTCTCTCTATTACACGAAACGAGCAATAGAAAAAGAGAGGATACGATTAAGAAAAACCGATTCACATTAATAGAGGTAGTACTTGGCAGACAGTTCTTTAAACGCGTCTACGTCTTTATACCAATAGTCTTTTATGTCTTCAAATAGGTATCTTTCAGTAAATTTAGAGGTCACATACGGACTGCCTACTACTTTATAATGTCTGTCCAGGTTAAATGTAAGTTCCGGGTTCAATTTGTGCATCTCTTGCAACACGTAAAAGTTCACGTCTGTTAAAGGCGCCGTAGCCGGATCTGTCAAATGGGCCTGTACGCCGCTCAAAGTAGTTCCTTGCCCTTTACTGTAAAAAGGTCTGAAGTATATGGGTCTGAAATGGAGTCCCGGCAACGCCAGGTTGTTCAGGTTTGCAGCCAGTTCATGGGCATCCACACCTCCTTCTACAGCTGCAAACAACTGGAACGGAAGCGTATACCCCACTCCAATGGACACGTCCCTTAAATCGCCTGTAATGCCGCTCATGGGATAGAAAAACGAGGTGATGGCTTGCGGAATGTGTGGCGAAGAAGCAATCCACTGCAATCCCGTTTGATCGTAAAACATATCACGACTCCAGCCTTCCATAGGTATGACAGTCAATTTGCATTGCGTGCTTTCTCCGGGACGTGCTCCGGAGCCCAACATCCGCTCTCCGTTCAGCAGCAACGCCAATTCTCCGCATGTAAGTCCGTATACGTAGGGGATTCTGAATTGACTGACAAAGGTAAAGCAACCGTCTTCTACGTAGCACCCTTCTACTTTCAATCCTCCAATGGGATTGGGTCTGTCCAACACCACAAATTCTATATCCAGTTCAGCACAAGCTTCCATGGCCAGTCCCATAGTGGATATGTACGTAAAGGAACGGGAACCAATATCTTGTATGTCATACACCAATACGTCAATCCCTTCCAGCATTTCCGGTGTAGGTTTGCGCGTGGCTCCGTATAACGAAAATTCAGGCAATCCCGTTACCGGATCTGTTTGAGAAGCAATGCGATGGCCTGCATGGGCTTCTCCACGCACTCCGTGTTCCGGTCCATACAAAGCCACCAACTCTACTCCCGGTGCTTGGAACAGCAAGTCTATGGTAGATATCAAATCTTTGTCTACTCCGGTGGGGTTGGTAATCAAACCTACGCGTTTTCCTTGCAAACAAGCGTAACCGGATTCTTTCAGTACATCAATACCTGTTTTGACAACTAGGTCACGCGATTGACAAGAGATGACCAGTAAAACCGATGCGATAAAAAGTACAAATTTGCGGTTGTTTTTCATATTTCTCATGTTAAGATTTTTTTCCATAATCTGCAGGCAACTTCCTGCTCACCAAATAAGAAGCTAAAATACCGGGCAAGGTGCACAAACATACAAACCAGAAAAACCGTTCGTAGCCCATAAATTCTTGGATGGCCCCGGCGGCCATACCCGGCAACATCATGCCCAAGGCCATAAAACCGGTTCCAATGGCATAATGGGATGTTTTGTGCATGCCCTCGGCCACGTAAATCAGATAAAGCATAAACGCCGTAAAACCAAAGCCATAGCCCAATTGTTCCATAGCCACGGAACCTATGATGACATAGATGTTATCCGGCATAGCTGAAGCCATGTATACGTATAGCAAATCAGGCAAGTTGATGGCCAACGCCATAGGCATGATCCATTTCTTCAGTCCCCCACGCGATACGGCTATACCGCCTACAATACCTCCCAATAACAAAGCTATGACTCCTATGGTACCGTATACCATTCCTACCGTTGCCGTGGGTAGCCCCAACCCTCCCGCCTGCGATGTGTCTAACAAAAAGGGCGTGGCAATCTTCACCAACTGCGATTCTCCCAAACGGTATGTCAAGATGAAAAAGAAAATGAGTCCCAAATCTTTTTTCTTGAAAAAAGAAACAAACGTTTGAAAGAAATCTTGCAAAAGCCCAACCGGTGTGATGTTGTCGCGAGACACATCAGCCGCGGGCTTGGGCAGAACCATCTGGTGGTACAATGTGAGAATCAGGAAGATGGCTGCCAGAAAGTAAAAAGACAAACTCCAGGCCATCGGAATGTTCCCGGCCAAACCGGGAATGATTTTGCCTTCTTCCAGGTAGCCGGCCAACATCACAAGCAAGCCTTGTCCAAAAATGGTGGCAAAACGGTAAAACGTGTTGCGGATGCCAACAAAGAAAGATTGTTCCCCTTGCGTGAGTGCCAACATATAAAAACCATCTGCGGCTATGTCATGTGTTGCCGAGCTGAAGGCAATCAACCAGAAAAAAGCCAACGTGCTCTTTAGGAAAAATGTAGTGGGTATGAAAAACGCTACCCCTGCAAATCCCACAGCAACAGCACTTTGCATAAGAACTACCCAGAGTCTTTTTGTTTTTATCAAATCTACAAACGGACTCCAGATGGGTTTTATGACCCAAGGCAAATACAGCCAGCTTGTATAAAGGGCTATTTCCGTATTGGACAACCCCAACCGTTTGTACATGATGACGGCAATGGTCATTACGGCTACATAAGGCAAGCCTTGTGCAAAATACAACGTGGGAATCCAGGACCAGGCGTTTTTACCTGGCTTTGAGGCAGTTTGTTTCATGAATACAGTTTTTCAATTCGGGAACCGGGGTAATAATGCTGAAGAATTTCCCGGTACGTAAAACCTTTGTCGACCATAACAGCGGCTCCAATTTGGCAAAAACCCACTCCGTGCCCCCAGCCGGCTCCGTACAGGATAAAACCGTCCGAGCGTTTTATCGGCACAAAAGCCGAGGAATACAAGTGCGACGGGGAAAGGGCTTTCCTGATAAGGAGTTCTTTCCCGATGGTGAGCGTTTTTTTGGAACCAACAATCTGTAACCTGACAATACGGCCCGAGGTACCTCTTTCCAAAGGAATGAGGTCTTCTACCTCTCCCACATCCTCTCCTATCCTCTCTTTGATAAGCGCTCCCAACTCTTCTTTTGTGTAGGAAACTTCCCAACGGTAGAAAGAAGTTGTTTCTTTGTCGTAATCGTTCAATACTTGAGAAAGAATCTTTTCGTCGTCTGTGTTGCAATATGCCTGCGGTGCGCTTTGGATCCATACTTCTGCCTGAACGTGCTCTCTTAAGTCGGGTTCCGGGATATCTTGAGGGAATGCATCGCCATCATACTTGCCTTGCAAATAAGGATAATCGATATCTTCCCAACAGGCAGAGAAGCGTTCCATAATTCCACCGCAACATTTTGAAAAACGGGCATCACAGATGGCGTCTTCAAACACCAGCACTTCTCCGGCTGTGTCCATAACGGCTCCCGTCACTTCTTTCAACGACTGCGAGGGACGTGTAATGCCTTGGTAACGCTGGCAATGGTCGTCTGCACATACGTCAAACAACGTATGGTCTTCCCTATCCCACCATTTGATCCATTCGGAATCTGTTTTCCATTCAGACTGTGGTGCAGCTGCCGGCTCGGCTTTAGTTCCCAGCATTTCTCTTTTCTCTACTTGAGCAAGGAGCCAACTGCGGGAAATCACGGCGTGCGCTTTTAAGTACTCTGCCATGGCCGTAGCGTTCATCTCGGAAGCAATGACACTTATCAGATACTCTTCCACGGGCAATACGTTCACAGCTCGTACCATACCGTCTTCCGGCAACAGCACGAGCGATCCTCTAAAGCGTTGGTTTTCCTTCCTTTCCCAATGAAAATCTATGCCTATGACTACCTCTTTCAAGACAAAAGAGGCTTGCGGATCTGAAGGTTTAAATACGAATCGTTGGCTTGTTTCTTTGATTCCCTCTATACGTATGGCACCGTCCTGAACGGTGGCCGTATACTCTCCTGTATACGGCCCAAAAGAACCGTCTAACAGGAATGTGACTTGTGGGGCCAGCAAGATGCCTACCTCAATTGTTTTCTGGCCTGTAGTTCCCATGTACGCAATCTGTCTTTATAAGTATTATTGGCGTTCTCTTTTTCCGGATCCAACGCCGCGTCTGTATTGTCTTCCCATCTGCGGCAATTGTACAGCACATCGTAAATACGACCTATCTGGTAGTCTCTGGAAATACGCAGTCCCAATCCGTAATCTTCCCCGTAGTTGGTGTTGGGCAGAAGGACTTTCCGTAAAATGGGTGTATAAAAAGCACGGGGAGCTCCCAATCCGTTTATGCGCAATGCGTTGTTTCTTCCGTTTTCCGGGGTCCATTCTCTGTGGTCAATCATTCCCGGAGGAATGGTGTTCAGATCAAAATCTGTCAAGAGATACGTTCCCACAATCATGGCGCACTGTTGTTCGTAGAACGCTTTTACAATCTTTTCCAGCGTGTCTGGGCCTGAATACACGTCATCGCTATCAAGTTGTACTAAGAATTTCCCGCATTTGGGATGGTGCAATGCCGTATTCCACAATCCTCCCACAAACAAGTCTTTGCGCGGAGGAGTGATGAGAATCAATCGCGGATCCGACGTATACTTCTCTACTATAGGCACAGTGTTGTCCGTACTGTGGTGGTTTACGACAATGATGTTGTAAGGGAAAGTGGTTTCCTGAGCCAAAGCCGATTTGACGGCATCTTCTATGGTACGTTCCCTGTTGAAAACAGGAATCATAACGGTGGCTTCGTATTCAAATCCATCCTGGTCTAAAGAGACAGGAGTAAAGACAGGCGGCAGGTAAGCGCCTACGGCTTTCAAATGTTCCGTACATGCTTTTTCCATATCTATTTGTACATCCCTGTTTTTGGGGTCTACGTAATCAAACAATTTCTCACCCGATTTGCGCGTATCTGTTTCAATCTCTGTATAGAGGTATTCATTGATATGAACCAATGGAGCTATGCGACTTACAGCCAAGCGAAGGGCATACAGACCGGCATACGTATAGTCTGTAAATGACATGGCCAGTGCTTTTTTAAGATATCCGGCGTTGTAGAAGAGGACGGAACCAAAATTGAAATCGTCTCTCAAGGCTCCTTCTTGACAAGGTATCAAAGGCATTCTTCTACGGGTTCCTTCTACATTCTGAAAATGGTCTGCATACAGCATACCTGCTTTTGTATCGTCTGCCAATTGCATAAAACGTTCAAAAGCAAAATAATTGGGTTCCAACTGGGTATACTTTGTATAGATAAGAACATAATCAGCTGATGCTGTTTCTGCTATCTTTCTAAGTGTTGCAGTAGATTTTAAACTGTCAATGGCAATGACCCGGTAGCCGGCCTCTTCCATTTTTACTTTTTCTTGTCCTTCAGTTGCCAAGAGGAAGATGTTTTTGACAGACGGTAAAGGAGATAGGTTGGCTAATGTGTCTGCAACTTGTTGAAGAGAAATTGCAGGAATAAAACAATCAATTCTTTTCATATACTTTATTTATATAGAAATATTTTACAAGCAATTACAAATGTACAATCTTTTTGGCTACTTTTGTTGTTTTAAAAAAGTTCTCATGACATATAAACGCTCCCTTTTTATAAAAATCTTCTGTGTTGCCCTATGTGTTACTTCTTCTCAATTGAGTGCTCAAGACAAGACACCGGTTGTTACACATTACATGGAACAAAGCGGTGGGTATGCTCCGTTGTATAACGGCAAGATTCCTCCCGCTTACAAAATGCTGTTTGAAGGCACCTATTATCTAGAAGCTGAAGAATACCAAGAAGGATCTGTGGTGTATAACGGGAAAAAGTACGTAGGCGTGCTTTTAAACCTCAATGCCCATCTTGATGAACTGTATATCAGGATGCCCGGATATTACACCAGCTCCATATTGCTTAAAAAACTTGTAGATTCTTTTGTGTTGGGTGACAAAGAATTTGTACATATTACGAAAGAAAACAGTCCGTTAGCACCGGAAGAAGGGTTTTATCGTGTACTGTACTCGGGAGAAACAATAGCTATTCTGAAAAAGACGATTAAGCGATTGAACAGCGTAAGTGCTGCCAGCGATATCAAAGCTACACATTCCTTTTCCGGCAGCCATTCTTACTACGTTGTGAAAAACGGCATCTTTCATTCTGTATCAAGAAAAGCTTCTTTTCTTCGTGTTTTACAGGACAAGCGTGCTCCATTGAATAAGTACATAAGAGAAAACAAATTGAAATTCAACGCTGAAGCTAAGGATGCCTCACTCGTATTGTGTGGCCAATTTTACGATAACCTGATAGCACAATGATACTGAAGAAAAGACTCCTACTCCCTATACTTTGTTTTGTCATCACAGGGTTGATTCCCCATAAAACAACGGCTCAGGAATCGTATACTTTTCGTTATACCTCTCTTGATTCTATTGTAAACACGTTGGAAAAGCAATTGTCTGTACGTTTTTACTATGCACCTGCGCAAACAGATACGCTCCTCTTAAGTCTGCAAGCAGACGAAAAAGGAGTTTTGGATGCATTGGGTAAGGAATTGAAGAAAAACGGTTTCTTCTTCCACCACATGACCAATAACAAATGGGTCATCTTAAAAGAAGGATTGGAAAAAGACATACATCCTGCTTTTTTTGAAGATGCAGAAACAAATGGCAAACATCAGGAAGAGGCCTTGTTGTTGGCACAAGATGAAAAATTAACGGCAGATTCTGAAAACCGTTTGTATACATTGGGAAATCCAGCCTTTGCAGAAGCCGGTGGCAACGTACGCATAACAGGCTACATACGCGACCACCTGAACGGTGAACCGATATCGGGCATTACGGTCATGACGGAAGACAAAAAGCATTACGCTATGTCGGATACGTATGGCTTTTATACTCTTACGGCACCCAGGGGATATAACACACTACTTGTCAGAGGATTTGGATACAAAGATTCACACAGGTACGTACGTGTGTTTTCTGAAAGTACGTTCGACATAAACATAGCGGAAGAAGTATTCTCTCTGCAAGGTATTGTCATATCTGCAGAAAAAATGGAAAACGTACGCAGTGTCCGCTTGGGCCTGGAGCGAGTAAGAGCGGACAGGATTCGCCACATCCCCATGGCTTTTGGCGAGGCTGACGTCATCAAGGCCGTACTCACATTACCGGGAGTCAAGTCTGTTGGCGAGGCTTCCGGCGGCTTTAACGTAAGAGGAGGTGCTACCGATCAAAACCTTGTGTTATACAACCAAGGGACTATATACAATTCATCACACTTGTTTGGATTGTTTTCCTTATTCAACAACGACGTGATCAGCAACGTAGAATTGTACAAAAGCTCCATTCCCGTAAGATATGGAGGTCGTATTTCTTCTGTTTTGGAAGTCAATACAAGGGAAGGCAACAAAAACCGTTTTACCGGTTCTGCAGGCATTGGGTTGCTTACTACAAAAGTGACACTGGAAGGTCCTTTGGTAAAAGATAAGACTTCCGTATTGTTTGCAGGACGTACTACGTATTCTGATTGGTTGATGCGATTGATACCGGATGACAGCGGGTACAATGATGGGACAGCCAATTTCTATGACTTGAACATGGGGGTATCTCATAGGTTTGATATGAAAAACCATTTGTACGTTAACGGATATTTTTCCAGGGACAGATTTTCTTTTGACCCGGAAGTATCTTATCGTTACCAGAACATGAATGCCTCTGTACGTTATCGCAGCGTTCTCAAAGAACATACAAACATGTTGCTCTCTGCTACGTTTGATAGCTATAATTACAATACCATGGATAGCACAAACATTGGGATGAGTCACAATATGTCCTTTGCTTTGCAACAAGTAGGCTTGAAAACAGATTTCACCACCAATCCCGGAGGCAATCACACGTTGAATTACGGAATCAATGCCGTAGTTTACTCCTTGGCTCCCGGCTCTTTCATGCCCATGGATGACAGATCCTTTGTTTTGCCTGAAGTGTTGCAAAGAGAACAAGCTATAGAAACGGCACTTTACATTGGAGATACATGGGAAATAACCCCGGAGTTTTCTGTGGAAGCAGGTATTCGTTACGGCTTCTTCACAGCGCTGGGTCCCAAAGATTATTACATATATGACCCCGAGTTGCCGCGTTCCCTTGAAACCGTTACGGACAGTCTGTCACTTAGGAGCGGTGCTATGGTAGCTCCATACCATGCGCCGGAATTCCGAATTTCTGCCAGATATGCCTTTACAGGTGACTTTTCTGTAAAAGCCGGATTCAACAGCATGCGACAAAACATACACATGTTGTCCAATACTACAGTTATCTCTCCTACAGATATCTGGAAGCTGTCGGACGCCAATATAAGACCGCAAAAGGGATGGCAATCTGCTTTGGGATTGTACAAAAACTTGTTGAACAATACGGTAGAAGTTTCTTTGGAAGGATATTACAAAGAGATGAAACACTACCTGGACTACGCACCGTCAGCACAATTGTTGATGAACCATCATATTGAAACAGATGTCATAGAAACAGAAGGCAGGGCTTACGGTGTAGAGTTGATGATTAAAAAACCCATAGGCAGATTGAACGGATGGCTTTCCTATACGTATTCCAGAACTACGTTACGCCAAAACGACCCCAAAGTCCTTCACCCTGTTAACAACGGGGACTGGTATCCGGCTCCTTACGACAAACCGCATGACATCAAGTTTGTAGGCAATTTTAAGTTGACACACCGCTTCAGTTTTTCGGTCAACTTGGATTACAGCACAGGCAGACCTATTACATTGCCTATAGGAACTTACCACTATGCAGGAGGCTGGAGGCTCCTGTATGGAGACAGAAATGCGCATCGCATACCGGATTATTTCCGAATGGACGTTTCTTTCAATGTGGAGCCGTCCCACAAGTTGACACTGCTTACCCATAGTTCTTTTACTATTGGAGTGTACAACGTAACAGGACGCAAGAATCCGTACTCCGTATTCTTTAAGACTGAAAATACACAAGTAAAGTCGTATATGCTCTCTATTTTTGGTTCTCCCATACCTTATATCACCTACAATATTAAATTTTGATACATATGTATAAAAAAATATTAACCGGAATCATTGGAGCGGCCTTCACAGCCCTAGTGGCCGTATCTTGTGTTGTGCCTTACGAACCAAAAGAATTGAATCAGAAAACAGGTATTTTGGTGGTAGAAGGCCATATCTCCGTTACAGGCCCCTTCACTATTAAAATATCGCGTACTACAAACATAGCATCCAACAATAACGTACAAGATTCTATACATTTTGAGCGTTATGCCAGAGTCTACGTAAAAGACAGCCATGGAAACACATATATGTCAAAGTCCGGGGCTGCCACAGGCGCCTACTATTTTGATTTTTCAGACCAAATGCCGGATAAAAAAGCTCAATATCAGCTTATTATAGAATCTCTGGATGGCCATACGTATGCATCTGATTTTAGAGAAGCCACGTACAGCAGCAACATGGATTTGCATTATAAAATTGATACGTTGCAAAACAAAGTAATCATCTATGTAGATACTTACGATTTTACAGGAGAGTCTACCCATTACAATTGGAATTTTATAGAAACGTGGGACTACGTTTCTCAAATCAAATCATTTGCTTATTTAGATGGATATCAAGTAAAAGAAACGGAAAAATACATACCGTGGATGCACCGTTGCTGGAACAGTCGGGAATCATCAGAGATTTTACTTATAGAAACTTCTGCACTGAAAGAAGACAGAATTAAAGATCTTGTCATACAAACGATTGCATACAGAGATATTCGTATTACGCAACACTATTCCATTGAAGTCATACAAACCGTATTGGACAAGGACGCCTTTCAGTACATGGAGAATATGAAGAGAAACTCCAATGATATTGGCGGTTTGTTTTCACCACAACCTCATGAAATAAGCGGTAACATACGTTGTGTGACAGACAGTTCTTTGCGAGCAGTTGGGTTTATTTCTGTGTGCAATTCCGTAAGCAAAAGATTGTTTATAGATTGTACCGGACTTCCCGGCTATGTACGTGAAAAAATGCCGGAAGATACTGTTATATCACTTGCTGCAACTCCATACCGTATCCTACGTGTGCTACAAATGGGTTACTTACCTTATTTAGTTGATAACCAAACAGAATCCAGCTATTGGAACCTTTCCCGATGTATCGATTGCCGTAGCAAAGGAGGCAAACCGGAAGTTCCGTCTTTCTGGCCTGCAGAATGGCCTACCTATTGAAAATGACTATTATGAAACGTATCCTGCTTTTTTTTCTGTGTCTGATACCTGTTACAGGTGCTTTCCTTTATGCTCAAACGGACATGCTTCACGAGCGCCTTTATTTGAGTACAGATAAAGAATGCTACCTTGCCGGAGAACCTCTGTGGATTTCTGCCTTTTCATACTACACTCCAACGGGAGAACCGTCTGAAATCAGCGCTCTTGCTTATATTGAAATTCAAGACTTATCCGCCTCCCACATACAAACAAAGATGGCTTTGAAAGAAGGTCGCGGAAGCGCTGTGGTTGCCCTTCCTCTTACGCTACCTACCGGTATTTATCGACTGACAGGCTATACGCGCTATATGCAATCGGAAAGTATATCCAATTTTTATACAAAATACATAACCGTTTACAATCCCCTCTCGCCTTTGAGAACTGAGAATGTAACAACGGTATCCGCTGTAGAGCAAGAAGGTGCTTGCCGGGAATTCCAAGATGAAGGACAAGGTTCTTTCTTTCAGATTACAGCAGATGGTAATCGGTATGGAACAAAAAAAGAGGTCAAACTGTCTTTATCAAACCTTTTGGATGATGAGGTGACTGCATCTGTTTCTGTTTTCAAGAAAGAAACATTGAATGGATACAAAAACCCTTCTATAGCAACTGTTGTTAACAAATCATTACAAGAAAAAACTTCTCCTTTTCAAATGAGAAGGATAGATTATGCGGGGGAAGTAATTCACGGACATATTGTAGATGAAAACAACGTTCCGGTAACAAATGTGGAAGGTTTTGGTACGTACCTGTCTATTGCAGGAAGCGACATTCAATACTTTACCGGCGAAATCAGAGACAATGGAAAAGTACGGTTCTTCACCTCAAATTTACACGGAGACGGTACGCTCATCAGTTACGTTCCTTCTCAAGAAGAAAATGCATACCACCTTATACTAGATTCTATTTATCTGAATCCTGTTGTCAGTGAACTACCCACGCTTGTTCTTGATGCAAAACAAGAAGACATTTTAAAAGAAAGAAACTTGGGTGTTCGTATGTATCATGCGTTCCGTTTGGACACGTTAGATGTGGAAACTCCTTACGAAAACAATTTGCAATTTGAGAAGTCGGGAATCGTGTACAAATTGGACGAATATACACGTTTCCCCACGATGGCGGAAGTTATGATAGAATTCATACAAGAAGCCCGTTTTCGCACAGTACAAGGCGAAAGAAAATTGCAAGTACGTCTGAGAGATGTTCAAGGAGTATCGTACGATTTTGAAGATCCCACTCCCTCGCTTATTTTATTGGATGGAATTCCTGTACCGGATCACTCAAAAATATACAATTACCCACCCAATCTTATTAAAGAGATTATCATCTATCCGGCAAAATATGCCTTTGGACTCATATACTACAACGGCATTGTCTTCATAAAAACATACCGTGGAGATTATCCGGAATTGGAATTGGAGGAATCTATGAGAATTCAGGATTTCCAAGGTGTGCAAAATCCACGTACGTTGGGCGTATTGCCTGAAGACAGCCGCCTTCCCGACCTTCGCCATACGTTGTATTGGAATCCGAAGCTAGATGTAAAAGCGAACGATTCAGCATCCATAGTCTTTAAAACAGCTGAAACAACGGGAGAATTTGTTGTTGTTGCGGAAGGAATGAGTAAAACAGGAAAACCGTTCAGATCTGAACATACCTTTCATGTAACGCCTTAAGCTACCGACCGGTTACTTGCAAGTACGTGCTTTTAGCCAACTGGTAATCCTTGATGGCGTCTATTCTTTTATCCCTGCTTTCTTGCAAAAGACCTCTTGCCAGCAACAATTCCGTAAGGTTTACAGTGCCTGCGTTAAAGTAATCTTCATTCAAACGGGCATTTTCTTGAGAAGAGTCAAGAGCCATTTCTGCCAACATGTATTTTTGATAGGACTCCAACAGCGTTCCCCATGCTTGCTGGATTTGCATAAGCAACTGCTGTTGGCCGTCTTCTTTAGTCAGGCGCGCTTGTTGTTCTGCAATTCTTTTTTGTTTTATAGCCAGAGAACCTCTGTACCAATCCGTAATAGGAACCTGGATACCTGCCATTACCACACCGTTCCATTTGTCCTTAGCCAAAAAATTTTCATAATAATACATCGCACCTACTCCCACTTTAGGCAGGTAAGAAGACGTTTCCACTTTGCGTTGCAAAGCAGCCGCGTTTTCACCCAACGTCAGGAGTTTATATTCTGTTCTTTGATGGATTACAGAAGCCGGTTCCACATACAATTCCATAGGATCTGTTATGGGAAGATCTAACGGATACTGAACTTCAAACTGCTCCAAATCATCCACTTGAATTCCCATTTGGCGTGCTAGAGCCATAGTTGCCAAAAAAATGCCGTTTTCCAATTCAACGCTTTTGCTCTCCAATGTGTTTTTCTGTATACGAACCTTAAGGACTTCATTTTTGTTCAACACTCCGGCTTTGTTGGCTTGTTCCACATCCTTTGATAACGTATCCAGCAACCGGCTCATGGCATGAACCGTATTTCTTTTTTCATATAACGAATACAGCAACCAATAATATTCGACTGTTTCTGCCAATATTTCTTCTTTCATCATGGCAGTAAACAAGCCGGCTGCTTGAATACCGGTATTGGCTAATTTGTTTGCATATAGCAACTTCCCTCCCATAAAGACAGGTTGAAACAACACGGCTCCGGCAAAAACGCCCTTTTCGTACATAGCCATATTGCCCAACATACCCATATCAATTTCCATAATAGGAGCAGCTGCCTGAAACCCCATTCCGGCAAGAGATACGTTTGGAAGAAAATATGAGAGTGCTTCCTTTCTCATCAATTGTGCCACTTCTTGATCCAATTGCTTTTCTTTTAAACGGGCATTGTGTTCAAGCGCCATTTGCTTACAATCTTCCAAAGTATAAGGTTGTGCTGACAAAAATGGAGCAAACGGAAAACAAAAAAGAAGAAGCATGTATAAGAATTTTCTCATGGCAACAAAGATTTTTTGTGTTCTTTAATCTTTTTCCCTGCTCTGTCTTGTTTTTTGTATACGAGCCAATAAATAACAGGCATAAATAAAGAAACGAAAAACATAGAAGTAAAGACTCCAAAGAAGATGGTAGCCGCCATAGGAGCCCACAGAGAATCCTTTGTAATCAACATGGGTATAACGGCAACTGCTGTGGAAGAAGACGTCTGAAAAATAGGTCTTATCCGACGGGATCCGGCCAGAAATGAAGCTTCTTTGACAGAATAGCCTCCGGCCCTTAGTAATTCCGCATAATCAAACATTATGATGCCGTTTCTCACTACCAAACCTATTAACGTAACTACGCCCAAAAACGTTGTTAAGCTAACAGGAATACCCATAATCCAAGTTCCTACGAAGGCTCCCAACAGACTTAATGCCGTAGAAGCCATGACTATGATGGTTAGCGACACCTTTTTAAAGTGGAACAACAAAATGAGAAATATCAGCAAGACAGCTATAAAAACACCGTGCATGATATGCGGCATCATGTCTTTGTCTGCACCATATGTTCCCGCATGTTCGTAGTAGATACCATCCGGCATCTGCGTGTTCTCCATAATTTCTTTGACTTGAGGAAATACGTCTGTATAAATTTTGCCGTATTCCAAGTCCATTAAGAGCGTAAGGGTGGGCATTCCGTTTCTACGTACTATCTGAGCAATGTTCCATTCCGGTTCCAAGTGTGCAATTTGTCTGAGAGGTATCCCGGTACCCGGAATCATACCGTGAAAATATTCGTCACCTAACGCTTCCGGTTCAATAGCTCCTCCTTCCCCTTCTATATACATGACTACAGGAGTCGCTTCTCCGTTTTGAATGACAGACGTGACGGGTACACCTGAAAATCGGGAAGCCAAGTTCAAGGACAACAGAGCGGGATTCATTCCTACGCGTGCCGCCTGTACGGGATCTGTTTTCAAGTTCAAGCCGTATGTGTACCCTCCAAAATCTGAACGTACATGGGCCACGTATTTTACTTTTGACAGGTGCGGCATAAGCGAATCTGCAAGGTGTATGAGTGCAGGCTTGTCTTCTCCAACCAGTCGTACCTCTACCTCGCTTTCCATAAACATGGAGTAGTCCAATTGACGCACCCGTACATACGTATCCGGGAAGTAATGTATGTACTTCTTTTGATACTCTTTGACAAGTTCTTCTGTAACTTTATGAGACGGCGTATTGATGATGAATTGCCCAAAATGAGGTCCCGGAATTTGCGGTGCATAAGAAGCTTGAAACCTGGGAGCCGTTGTTCCCAGAAAGGAAGTAACCGCCAATACCCTATCGTCTTCTTGAATCATATTGCGCAAGGAATCTGCCACTTTTTCTGTTTCTTTCAACGAAGACCCATACGGAAGGTACAATTCTATTACAAATTGATTCCTTTCTGCCATAGGCATCAATCGTTTAGGCAGCAACAGATAGACAAAATACGGTAAGACTAAGAACAAAATGATTACAACTATGACTAGTACAGGGTGCTTAAAAGCCTTTTGTAACGTTTTTTCATAAAAAACACCAAACAGTTCCAATAGGGAAATCCCTTTCTTACTCTTTTGTCTTTGCTTTTCAACTACTTGTTGAATGCCTTTCCTTATGGTGAAGTATTGGAAGTAAGGTATGTATAGCATAGCTACCCCCATAGACACCATCAACGATATAAAGATGGCCCACGGAGCCATAAAAATAAATTCCGAAAACTCTTCCGGCAAAGCAACCAAGAAGGGAAAAAAGGTAATGCCAATGGCCAAAGTAGCAGAGAAAATGGACCTGAAATACGAATTGGCCGCTGTAATAGAGGCTTTCCATCTGCTCATTCCGTGGTCCAGATAATTCAAATAATTATCAATAACCACAATGCTGTCATCCACTACCATTCCCAGAACTACCAACAAAGAAGCCAATGTTACCGTGTTGATTTCAAAGCCCAACACATAGAGTATTCCTATGGAAATAAAAATGGTAATGGGAATGGACGTAGCCGCCACAGACGCCACCCGCATGGGCAACATAATCATCATGACAGCAATGACAGCAAGAACAGATATGAGCATGTCTTTCAGGAAAGAATACACAGAGTCTGAAACTATGCGTGGTTCGTCTGTAATCCTGTAAATATGTACATCATCCGGCAAATCGTTCTGGAAGTCTTTCAACACCACATCCACTTGTTTGCCCAACTCCACCATATTGTGACCATACGACATCTCCAGTGAAAGGAGCAAACATTTTCTACCGTTGTTTGTAATGTAACTCTCCGGTTCCGGATATTCTCGAATAATATGTCCCAAATCTTTGACACGCAATACATGGCCTGAATCATCAAAATAAAGAGGTTGCTCCATGATTTCGTGCTCACTTGCATAAGAGTTGTTCAAGTGTATGGGAATCAATCCGCTTGATAAGTCTAACGCACCTGCAAACGTTACAAACCCTCCTGAGGAGAGTTGTGTCATGATTTGCTGTAAATTAAGCGAATAAGCAGCCAACTTGTCTTTATCAAGGTACAAGCTCAACTGTTCTCTTTGATGTCCGTAGCTTTTTATATTTGTGACGATGGGCAGGGTACGCAAGTTTCGCTCCAACTTGCCAAGTTCCTCTTCCAAGGCTTTATACGACAACGATTCGCTCTCCAGAGTAATCAGAATGGCAGACGTTTCTCCAAATTCGCTAATCACCATAAGAGGTAATACGCCGGACGGCAAGTGCATCTTAAATTCCTCTAGGTCGATTCTTAAGTTTGCATAAAAATCACGGGGAGACGTTTCGCTCTCGTCCAATTCCATGACAAAATATACGAGTCCGTTTCTAGTCAACGAATACGTTTTTTTTCTGTTGACTCCTCTGTAGCTTAACAGATATTGTTCAAGAGGTACGGTAAGTTGTTCATCCACTTGTTCCGTAGAAGCACCGGGATATATACCTAAAACAAGAGCATTGCGGATGGTAAAGTCCGGATATTCTTTTTTGGGCATTTTGGGCAAAGCGTAAATACCCAGTCCTACCAGAAAAACTACAAGTAGCAAGACAATTTTGTGGTGGTGCATTGCCCATTCGACAACGCCTCTTTTCTTCTTACTCATTGATAACTTCTACCTTAGAATTTACTGTAACTCTCTGATATCCTTCTTCAATGACCCTGTCTTCCGGCACCAATCCTTCCAAGATTGTAATACCTCCCCTAACGAGGGTTCCCGGACGTACGGTTCTCTTTTGCGCTCTGTTTTCTTCATCAAGTACCCATACAAAATGGCCTTTATTAAAAGGTTCGGGAATAATGGCGCGAACAGGAATAATAAGGGCATTCTCTTCCGGTAAATTTCTTACATACACTTTACATACCATACCGGGAAGCAAACCGACGATATGGCTGTCCGGAGCAATCTTAACATCGTAACCATGTGTATAAGGATGTGCTTGTACTCCCTTTTCAGTGATTTTCCCTGAAATTTCCGAAGATTTTAACGCTCCAACAAAAATACGGGCCGATTGACCTACTTTTGTATCAAACATTTCACTTTCCGGAACATGTATTTTGATAACGGGCCTTTCTGTATTAAGTAACGTTATGACAGGCTGATCGGGCAATACGTTCATGCCTTGTTCCACATTTCTTTTTCCTACCACACCTGCCATAGGCGCACGCAATTCTGTTTCCGCCAAAGCACGTGCCGCAATCTTTTCTGCTGCTTTGGCTTGTTCCAGTTTTGTTTGCATTTCAACGTATTGTATCTCCGGCAAACTACCTGATTCGTACAACAACGTCAATCTTTCCCAAGCATCTACTGCCTGATGCAAAGTAGCCAGAGCCGATGCATGCATTTGTTTTAATGTTTCTGATTCTATAGCTGCCAAGATTTGGCCTTCTTTTACAGACTGTCCTACTGTAGCATACATGTTCTTAATTTTCCCCGGCGACGGAAAACTTAAGAGTACTTTGTTGCCTTCTTCCACTACACCAACATAAGTCCTTTCCGGAATGATGCAATTTTCAGAAACAGTATAAACAGATGCTTTTACCGGATTTGAAACAGATTTGCTCTGAGACTGTGAAAATTTACATGATGTAACGAATAGGAACAAACAAGAAATAATCAGAACATTCTGAATTGTATTTGATTTCATTAGTAACCACTTTATCTATGCAAAAGTAATCAAAAATAGTATATTTGCACCTACTTAATCTATGGAAAACAACCTACCTCATTTGTTGCTTCATGCGTGCTGCGGTCCTTGTGCCACAACGGCCTTAGAGCGCCTTGTACGGGATTACAAAGTATCGGTGTTCTTCTACAACCCCTGCATATACCCACACGCAGAATATTTAAAAAGAAAAAACGAAACAGAAAGATATCTTTTGGAAGCGTTTGGTAATCAAGTTCTTTTCATAGAGAAAACACAACAAGCAGACTTTTTTTCAGACCTTATCCAAGGATTGGAAAACGAACCGGAAGGGGGAAAAAGGTGCCGCTTGTGTTTTCAAGACAGGTTGACGGAAACGGCTCTTTATGCAAAAAACAACGGTTTCGATTTTTTCTGTACCACACTAACGCTCAGTCCTCACAAGAACGCAATGTTGATCAATACTTTGGGAAAAGAGATTGCTCAACAAATAGGAGGCATTTCTTACCTGCCCTCTGATTTTAAAAAGAGCGACGGATTCCGTCGCTCTATAGACATTTCCAAAGAATACCGTTTATACAGGCAAACGTATTGCGGCTGTAAGTATTCTATGTAAAATCACTTATACAAAAACCGTTTGATACTGCGTTTGGGAGTCTTTTCAAACTCTTGATTCTGTATCTCAATTTTTGTAATCCTGCTGAAAACGGGAAGCAACATATTCAATTTCATCCTGTTTTCTTCCATCAATTGCGCCAGTCCCATAGAATCTAAAGACTCCTGCGATACCCTATCGTAATCCGGGAAGACCAAAGCCACCAGCTTTTTGTCTCTTTCCACCACTATGGATTCAATCACGTAAGGCTGGTTATTGAGCTTATCCTCAATCTCTTCCGGGTAAATATTTTGACCGCTGGCACCCACTATCAAGTTTTTGCTGCGTCCTTTAATGAAGACGTTGTTGTCTTTATCTATCAAACCCAAATCTCCTGTTCTCAGCCAACCGTCTTTTGTAAAAGTTGCTTCCGTTGCTTCCGGGTTTTTGTAATACCCCATCATCACATTATCACCACGGGCTTGCAGCTCTCCCACAACGGTCATAGGATCGGAAGAGTCTACCCTGAGAGACATGCGGTGAACAGGTTTTCCACACGAATTTTTCACAAACTTAGAAGCATCTTCGTAAGAAAGCAACGGTGCGCATTCCGTCATTCCATACCCTACTGTATACGGCAACTTGACGAGTTTCATCAAATCTTCCACTTCCTGATTGATGGCGGCTCCTCCAATAATCAAGGTTCTGATGTTGCCGCCAAAGGCATGCAACAATTTCTTCCTTATTTGTTTATACAGGATGGATGCCAAGCCGGGCACTTTCAATATGGCTTTTATCACAGGCTTCTCTACAGTAGGAAATACGGAACTCTTGAATATTTTCTCCACTACAAGAGGCACGGTAATCAGCATGTACGGTTTTACCTCTGCCAAAGCATTCAAAAGTACTTTTGGAGACGGCACTTTGCCTAAGAAGAAAACTTGCGTTCCTCCGGCCAATTGATACAAAAACTCAAAGGCCATTCCGTACATATGGGCCATAGGCAACATAGACACCAACGTATCCCCCGGTCCGTTAGGAATTTCACTCTGACCAAACTGAATATTGGATGAGATGTTTCTGTTTGTCAACATGACCCCCTTAGGAGCACTTGTAGTACCTGACGTATAATTGATCAACGCCAATTCGTCCAAATTATCTATGGCGTAATCAATGTGTTCGGGACCAAAACCGTCCGGATACTTTTGCTTAAACAACCGCTCCAAGTTTTTGAATTCTTCAACAAGTTCCGGTTGTTTAGAAAACACAATATTGCCGTCTTCCAAACTCACAACCAATTCCAACAAAGGCATAGAAGATATCTCTACCTTACTCAGTAGTTCGTTGCTGATAAACAGAACACGAGCTTCTGAATGGTCCGTCAGAGACATGATGCTATCGGGTAAAAAGTCATTGAGTAATGGAACAGCTACGGCACCGTAACTTGTGACTCCCAAAAAAGCAATTCCCCACTCTGCACTGTTGGGACCGCAAAGAGCTACTTTGTCCCCCTTTTTCAACCCCAGTATTTCAAACAAAATATGATAGCCGGCTATGTTCTTGGCTATTTGACCGTACGTATACGAATTCTTTTTGTAGTTGGTCATGGCTGGAGAATCCCATGCCTTGACCATACTATCACGTATATACTCAAGGTAATGCGTTTTCATAAGCGTAAGTATTACTTAGTAATTAACTAACTGTTTTTGAGGATCAGGGCTGTACCCATTCCCCCACCTATACAGAGAGAAGCCAATCCATACTTGGCGTCTCTGCGTTTCATCTCATGTATGAGTGTAACGGTAATACGGTTTCCGGAAGCACCAATGGGGTGACCCAATGCTATGGCTCCTCCGTTGACATTGCAGTACGTTTTAAACCACTCATCATCCACACCGTGCTGTTCTTTCAGTTCGTGGATGACTCCGAGCGACTGAGCTGCAAAAGCCTCGTTTAACTCTACCAAATCCATCTGCTTCAATTCCATTCCGGCTTTTTTCAGTGCTTTGTCTACTGCCGGGACAGGTCCCATGCCCATATAAGCAGGATCTACTCCGGCTTGTCCTACAGAAACTATTTCCACCAAAGGTGTCAATCCCATTTCTTTGACTGCTGTTTCAGAAGCCAACAACACAAAAGATGCTCCGTCGTTGATACCGGACGAATTGGCTGCCGTTACGCTTCCGTCTCTTTTAAACGCAGGTCTTAAACCGGCCATTTTTTCCTGTGTTGTGGTCCTGTTGGGATATTCATCCGTATCAAACACAAACGAATCTCTTCTGCGTGCAATTTCCAGAGGTACAATTTCGTCTTTGAATTTGCCCGAATCAATAGCCTGAATGGCTTTTTGCTGAGACTCATAAGCAAATGCATCTTGGGCTTCTCTGCTGATGTTGTATTTTTCAGCAATGTTTTCTGCTGTGATACCCATGTGGTATCCTTCAAAAGCATCTGTAAGGCCATCGTACACCATATGGTCAATGGCTTTGAAATCACCCATTTTGATACCTTGTCTGATGCCTTGCATAATGAACCCGGCATCTGTCATGTTCTCAACACCTCCGGCCAGAATCAAAGAAGCGTGACCGCTCAAAATGGATTGGTATCCGTTTATAATGGATTTCATGCCGCTGCCGCAAATCATGTTTACCCCGTAAGCCGGCACGTGATGGGGAATACCGGCGTGAACGGCCGCTTGACGGGCAATTCCTTGTTTTTGACCGGCCATCAATATGTTGCCCACAATGACTTCGTCAATACGGGCCGGATCTATTTTCGTTTCTTCCAGAATGTTTTTCATGACTTGGGTTGCCATATGTACAGGTGTTACTCCTGAAAAGGAACCCAACATTTTACCAATAGCGGTACGTTTAGCTGCTACAATGTATACTTTTTCCATATATCTTTATTTTTAATCGTTCATAGGTTTCAAATCTTCTGCGGGAATCAATGTGCAACCGGTGGCTGCCTGGACTTGTTCAAACGTAAAGATATTGTTGATTTCTCTGAGAACCAAACCTTCCGACGTTACATCCATAACTCCCATTTCTGTAATAATGCGGTCAACCTGACCTTGTGCAGTCAAAGGCAATGTACAAGTTTCCAAAATCTTGTGATTGCCCCTTGCAGTATGCTCCATAGTCACGATTACTTTTTTTGCTCCCACAATCAAATCCATTGCCCCTCCCATACCCGGAGTCAATTTGCCGGGAATAGACCAGTTGGCAATATTTCCTTTCTCGTCTACTTGAAGCGAACCGAGCATGGTGATGTCCACATGGCCGCCACGAATAATACTGAAAGAAGTAGCCGTGTCAAAGCAGGCAGCCCCTTCTTTAAGCGTAATGTGTCCCCCTCCTGCATCTATCAAGTCCGGGTTTTCTTGGCCTTCTTCAGGTGGGTTTCCCATACCTAAACAACCGTTTTCAGATTGCATGGTTACTTTGATTTCAGAAGGGATGTACCGGAGTACTTGTGTAGGCAATCCTATGCCCAAATTGACTACGTCTCCCTTTTTTAATTCTTTGGCTGCGCGACGCGCAATGGTTTCCCTAATCTGCTCCTTGTTCATAATTTTCTGTAATTGTTTTATGTATTATTGTTTTGATTTTGCTGTTCTTTTCACGTGTTCCTGGGCTATATACGAAGCCACGTCCGTAGCATAAGTTTGAACGCCAAAGCCTGCGTCAAATCCCAGTTCGCGAGCCAATTCGTGCGTAATGCGCGGACCACCGCACACCAACAGCATGCGGTCGCGGATGCCTTCTGCCTCGGCCATTTCTATAAACCGGGCACAGTTGTCTATATGGACATCCTTCTGCGTAACCGTTTGCGATACAAGAATGGCGTCTGCACCCAATTCTATGGCACGGGCTATCAATTCTTCATTGGCAACTTGAGATCCCAAGTTGTAGGCATCCAACATGACATACCGTTCCAAACCAAAACGGCCGGCATATCCTTTCATATTCATAATGGCATCTATACCTACCGTGTGGGCGTCCGTTCCGGTACTGGCACCAACAATTACCAGTTTCCGGCCTATATGCTCTTGTATGTATGCATCTGTTTCCGGCATATCCATCACAACGGCATCTACTTTAGGAACTTGGATGGCCGAGTAGTCAACCGTATGTTGCAAACTTCCGTAACAGTTGAAAAAAGTAAAGCCGGGGGTAAGTTCTTTCGTATACACTACCTGCGGATCGTCCATGCCCATGGTACGCAACAATTGTTTTGCAGCTTCTATCGCCTCGGGACCTTCCGGTACGGGTAGTGTAAAACTAAGTTGTACTTTGCCGTCGTTCATGGTGTCTCCGTAAGGTTTCACCTTGCTCATATCCAAAGTTTTATCCATAGTACTATTCATTTCCTTTAAACAGTTTTGTGTACGGGTTCAAATATACCGGCGATTTACATGTCACTCCCTCCAAGCCTTTGCCGCCTTCTCTGGGGCGGCGTACGTCAGCAAAATATCCTTTTTCCAA
>FZPS01000151.1_pt245 | contig 44294 bp, 33 predicted proteins | sample 1817821 | NCBI WGS metagenome assembly FZPS01 (sample SAMEA104158645, study PRJEB21678) | metagenome | place: Germany | collected 2015-04-21 | reverse complement strand
GTCGCATCTGATGGGCATCAGGGTCGGAGATCTCCCAGGTGTATGTGTAGCTGTCAGCGTAGGGATGTTCAGATTCGACGGTTATGTTTTTTACTCTGCTGGGTTGGACGGAGGCGTACAGGGTAACCTCTGTTGCTGTATCATCAGGGCCGATATCACCAAGAAGTTCCAGTTGTTCAATATCTTCAAATCCCTCACAAATATTGATGGTGCTTCGATCCTGATTGCTGGAGTCATAGTTACTTTCTAAGATGTCGATGGACTCTGATTTCTGGGAGTCTACTATGTTTACTGTTCCATCCGACTCCGAGAAATATTCTCCACTTTCGTCACAGCCGATTTTGACGTCCGATAGCAACAAATCACCGGCACTGCTCTCATCGGCACTGGGAGTAGGGGCCCTACTCGTTGACTGGCTCTCCGGGGACTCAAAACTCGTATCCTCCGTGGTAGGAGATAATATGTCTATAGTGTCAGTCGGGAACGGTTCTGTCGCTGCAGCCAGGGGCACCAGCGCAATAAGCAGGGTAAGTACAAGTGCATATATCTGCCTCATTATCACCACATCGTGTTCGGATACCAACTCGGTCCAGAGCTCCTGCTCACCGAAAAACGAGAGATGGTTGGTGAAGCAGGTGTTGGCAGGGAACCTATGTAGCGTGGGGGGAGCTCATGCCGAGTATCGAGCGGTGAATGCTTCTCGTTCGGGGTGATCAGTCTTGCAGGGCACTGGTTCAGCGCCGGGTATCCATAGGCGTCGTTAACCCGTAGACCATGAAAAGCGTTTCTCTTTTGCTTTAAGGACGCCCAGACCACTTTCCGCGAATGTTCCATCAAAAAGAGATATTCCCCAGATCAGGTACGTAATAACCCCTGCAACAGGTTGACATGTTAGGCGTATCATCCGCGCGGTGCTCTCCCTCGGTCAAGAAAAAGGTGGAGTTATTCCAGCAGTTCAAACCAGACATCCCGGAGACTGACATTGTACTGCGCGATGAAGAGGGCATCGCCGACATCAATGACTCCATTATGGCTGACATCGGCCTTCAGGAACTGTTCAGTGCTGGATCCGAATTTACCCTCCAGTCCCACAACCTGTTTCAGCACGTGGAGGGTATCGGCCTGATTGATCTTACCGTCCTCGTTGGCGTCACCGAAGAGGACCAGGGTGACTTTGGTGTAGTTTAGTTTTGTACAGATCACCGTCCAAAGTCCCTCGAATCAGAACAGGGTCCGGAACGTTCGCTCTCCCCCTCGCGTGACGAATCGCCGGAAGCTTTCCGGATGCGCTAACCCAACCGGATCTAGTGACCAACGAACTCCATCGGATGGCATCAACGCCGGGGAGGGAGCCACGGGGTAAAACAGCCCGCCAGGCCTATTGAGACAATTCCCCAACACCTTATCCCACATCTTCCGGAGAAAATATCGCGGTTCATGCCAATCGTTCCATAAACCTTTTTATTTTCAAAAGCCCCTATATTCAACTTACAAAAGGAGATCTCTTAGTATGACCAGACCCAGCATAATCCTGATCCTGCTCCTCCTCCTGATCCCGGCCGCAGCAGCGTCGGCTTCGGTCACCATATCCCCCGCCACCATCGATCCGGGGGACACGGTCACCGTGGATGTGAGGGGCCTTCCCGATAACGCCACATTTTCCCTCAGCATCAGCGCGGAATTTGACGTAACCGCAGGGGACACCTTCTCTTTTGCGGCCCGGGACCTCACCCTCCCCTTCTCCCTCAGCCAGGGGAGGATGAACGCGTACACAAAAGGCACAGACTGGACGGAACTCTCGGCACCTCTCCCGGATGGGGGCTCTGCCACCCTGAGATACTACGCCGACAAGAACGGCGAGCTCTGGATCACCCAGTCCGCAGACAGCATCTCGAGCGGGACCTACGGGGCTATCACCCTCAGCGGTGAGGCCGTAGCCGATACGATCATCGCCGATATGACAGTGACCGGCACGAAGAAGGGACAAGATGACGGCACGATCTCCTTCGCCCTCGGCGGGGTCGAGCATGGCACCGCGACGGTCGCGGTCTTTATCGATGGCTCGGAAGTCCTCTCCCAAAAGATCGCCATCGGGACACCTACCTCATCGGGTGGTAACGGTGGCACAGATGGTACCGGAGGCTCCTCAAGCCCCGGCGGTACAGGGAGCAGCCCCTCCGCCACCCCCTCCCCTCCCTCAGTCGTCACCTCCGCGGACGGCAAAGCCTCCCTCACCGGTACAGGCATAGAGAGCGCAAAGATCCTCTCAAGCGCAGTCGAGGGCACTCTCCCCACCGGTTGGACCACGGATGGGCGCACCTACTCCATAACCCCCGCGGACCGCGCGCTCGATGCGGTCATATCCTTCCCGGCGCCCAACACGACGGCGACGATCGCGCGGCTCGAGGACGGCGCCTGGTCACTGATCCCCTCAAAGATCGAGGGCGACCGGATCACAGCGAAGGTCACTCGGGGCGGATCCTACGCGGTCCTCGTCCTTGCTGAAGTGCCCACCCAGATGGTGACAACACCAACCACCACCGCCCCAGCGACGACGACCCCGGCCGCCCCCACCCCCCTGGCCCCCCTCATCCCGGTCGCCGCCTGCGCAATCTTGATACTTGTGCAGGGCAGAAAAGACTGACAGTACCTTCCATGGATTCCCACGATCAACCGCCCCTGATCGCCGAGGCCGCCGGGGATCGCCCCGGCGACCTCATAGCGGTCCTGCTTGCAACGTTCGCAACTGCCGCCTGCGTCTATACCCCAGTGCTAAACGAGAGTTTCCTCCGGATCCTCTTCGGCGTAGCGATGGTCCTCTTCATCCCCGGCTACGCCCTCATCGCCGCGCTCTTCCCCGCGCGGGACGACCTCGACGGCATCGAGCGGGTCGCGCTATCGTTTGGTCTCTCCATCGCCGTCGTCCCCCTCATCGGACTTGCGCTCAACTACACCCCCTGGGGGATCAGGCTCGACCCAATCCTTGCATCGCTCACGATCTTCACCCTCGCGATGGCCGGGATTGCATGGTACCGCCGCCTCCTCCTGCCTGCCGAGAAACGTTTCTCCATCCCCGCCCGGGAGATGATCGCATCCGCCCGAGGCGAACTCTTCGACCCCGAGGCCACCCCCCTCGACCGCGCCCTCTCCGCGATCCTCGTCGTCTCCATCGTCGCAGCGCTTGCCACAACCGTCTACGTCATAGCGGTGCCAAAAGAGGGGGAACACTTCACCGAGTTCTACATCCTCGGGCCAGGAGGGAAGGCCGCCGACTACCCGACCGACTTTGCGGCCGGGAAGACCCAGACCCTGATCATCGGGGTCGGAAACCACGAGTACCGAAATATCACCTACACCGTCGAGGCCCTCGCCCTCAACCAGACGTTTGATACCCGGACGAACAGATCGACCATCCACGCGGCCGCCCCCCTCGACCGCTTCACCCTCACAGTCCCCCACAACGAGACCACCGAGGTGGTCTGGAACTTCACAGTCACGTCACCTGAGTATAACCGGGTCGAGTTCCTACTCTTCAACGAGACGGTGCCGGACGTATCGGGCGCTGACCGGATCGATGCAAGCTACCGGGACCTGCACCTCTGGGTCCGGGTCAGGCCGGCCGCACAATAACCCGGAGAGCTCCCCTCTTTTCATCGACGGTGGCGTGCTCGATCTTTGTCGGCGCACCCGTCCCGAGCGCTACGATCACCGCAAGCAGACTGCAGACCGGGCAGGCGACCATCGTACAGCACTTGGGCGAGGCCGCCCTTACCGCTAGGCACCCGGGGGCGAGCCTGTAGCCGCTCAGTGTGACGACGACGTTCTCGCCGTCCTTTATGGCCTCGGTCTTCTCCGCGATCTCGAGGAGATCGTCACAGACCTCTGTTATGCAGGCGAGGAGTCCCTCTTCCTCACCCGGGATCTCGAGGGCGTGCTTTCTCTGGAGATGGGAGAGGAGGGGTGCGCAGGTCGGTGTGATCTTGATGGCACACCCGTTGTCGGTCGTGATGAAGGAGTAGTCGGCCCCGAGCTCCTCCGGGAGAGACTCCGCGACCGGTATGACCTCGATGACAGAGTCTCCGGTCGGTATGAACCGGGCGTCGCCCTGGACGCCGAGGTCGGCGCAGAGGGTCGCTATCGTGACGGTCCCCTGAGCCGGGAGGAGGGCGACGAGGTTCGGGTCGAGGGGCTCACCCTTGTAGAGCGCGAGGAAGAAGATACCGGCGATGAAGCAAGCTGCGCCCGCGAGTATGAGGGTCGCCGTAGTGAGGTCGCCCCGGCCGGTCAGGGCGGCGATTGCGAGGAGGATGGCCGCGGCGACGAGGAGGAGGAGGCCCCCCAGATAGGGGTTGTTCGCCTTCATGCGCTACCTCCCGCCCAGAGAGTGAGCCGGTAGTCGTAGAGGCTGAGGGCAGCATAGCCGCATGCGAGGACGACCCCGAGGGCGATGAGAGCGAGGAGGACGTGGCCGAGGACCGCGACGGCCACGGCGTAGAGGACCGCGGCCAGGATGAAGACCGGGTAGCCCCGCCGATCGTCGAGGAACGCCGCCAGGATGAGGGGTTGGAGGATGAGCGCGACTACGAGATTCCCTGCAGCGACAGCCAGGATCTCGCCCCCGCAGAGGATGAGGAACCGCCGGTCAGGCATCAGATCACCTCTGTGGCATCGACGCCCGGGAGGATCGGGGCGCCGGCGGGAGCCCAGAGGACCACGCGCATCCCCCGGACCTTTGCCTGGTGGACCAGCTGGGCAAGGTGGCTTGTATCCCCCCCGGCGAGGGTGTAGAGGTGGACCTCAGCCACTTCCACCCGGGCGAGCGCGCCTGCGACCGCATCGGCGAAGGGTGACCTACTCTCACGCGCAAACGCCGTGAGCATACGCCCGAGCCGCGCGCGGTAGGCTTTCTCCTGACCCGCCGGAACACGGGCCCGCGCAGCGAGTATGGCCGGACCCGGCGCCCGGTAGAGGGGGGCCCGGTGCTCGGTCGGGGTAAGCCCGCCGAGGGCTGCAAACGCCTCCCCGAGATCTGATGTCGCGGAGAGGAACCGCACGACTTCACCACCCGCGATGACCAGGAGAGAGCATCCTGCGCGTGACTCGATCGCGCTCTCGACCGCGTCGGCGACGATCATCGAGTACCGGGTGAAGGTCTCCGGATCCCCCTTCCGGGCCGGGAGATCGACCGCGACAAGGGGGGACCCCCCCTCAAGCCCGGTCAGCTCGCGCGTGTAGAGGACGTTGTGCTTGGCTGACATCTTCCAGTCGATGAGCCGTGGGTCATCACCCTCCCGGTAGAGACGGAACCCGCGGACGCTCGGACCGTCGAGGGCAGCCCTCCTGTCCACCTCAAAGTCCCGCATCCCCCCGGCCCCCTCCCCCCCGAAGGACTCCGCGGCCCTCACCGGGAAGACCCGGATACCTGGTTTGTTGAGGTGCCGGATGAGGAGGTCGTGGGAGAAGAAGGCATCGCGGGCAGAGAGGATGACCCCGCCGAACGCGGTCCTCCCTGGGGCCACGATCCTGAGTGTGTAGACCGCGGTCTCCCCCGGCTCGGCGGGGGGGACGGAGGCGATCGCGATCGCCGGCGGGACGTCGCGGACCCGGGCCTCCATACCGGGCGGAGACGTGAGATCAGCCCGGACTCGGACGTTTGTTGTGGCGCCCTGCCGGAGGATCGTCCGGTCGACGGTTCGGTCCACCCGGAGGGAGGCGGCGAGGTCCCGGAAGTCACGGGCGAACCGCCCGGCCCGCCAGAGAATGAATATACCAAGAGATCCGGCAGCAAGGACCGCTGCGGCGCTCTCGATGACGATGGCGAGGGCAGCGAGGGCGAGGGCAAGTGCCGCGATCCCTCCGGTCGTCCGGGTCGGCCTGATCATCGCTAGGACACCCCGATGCTCTCGAGGATCTCGGTGATGACCGTATTGGGGTCGGTCCCGGCGATCACCGCCTCCCGGGTGAGAAGGATGCGGTGCCGGAGGATCGGGTGGGCAAGCGCCCGCACGTCGTCGGGGATGGCATAATCCCGCCCCTCGATCGCGGCCCGGGCCCTTGCGCCCCTGAGGAAGGCGATCGATGCACGGGAACTTGCGCCATGCGCGATATCGCTGTGGGTGCGTGTGGCAAGGATGATGTCGCGCGCGTACTCAAGGACCTTCTCATCGATCATGACCTCCCGGGTGGTCGCGATCATGCCCTTTATGTCTGCGGGCCCGAGGATCGGGGTGATCCGGTCATGGTAGATCTTCCAGTCCAGGTCTCCGGCCCGTTCCCGCCGGAGGACCTCGAGCTCGCTCTCAGCGTCGAGGTGGGAGAGGATGAAACTGAGCATGAACCGGTCGCGCTGGGCGTCTATGAGCGGGAAGGTCCCCTCCGCCTCGTAGGGATTCTGGGTGGCGATGGTGAAGTAGGGGTTTGCGAGCGGGTAGGTGATCCCGTCGATCGTCGTCTGACCTTCGCTCAGGGCCTCGAGGAGAGCGCTCTGGGTCTTTGGGGTGAGGCGGTTGATCTCGTCGACCATCAACAGGTTTGTGAAGATCGGGCCTCTCCGGAGGATAAACTCCTTTTTGGTCTGGTCGTAGACCCGGACGCCGATGATATCCGCCGGTTGGATATCCACGGCCCCCTGGACCCGCTTGAAGTCGTAGTCTATCAGGCGTGCGATGATCTTACAGATGGTGGTCTTGGCTGTTCCCGGGACTCCGTCGATGAGGAGGTGGCCGCCGGTGATCATGCTTATGAGGATCAGCTCGATGAGGGGCTGGTTACCGACCACGATCTGCTGGGTGGTCGTCTCGATCTCTTTGTAAGCGTCTGCAATCGCTTCAATGCGCTCTGTCAGGTTCTCACTCATTCTCTCTTCCTCCCAAATAGGTAGGCCACGGGCAGGATGACGAGGGCGGCTACGGCGCCCCGCGCCAGGGGTGTTACCTGGATCCATGTCAGGGTGTTGATGATCGGGTTTTGCGTACCGGTCCTGCTGTGCACGGTATCGATCAGGACCGACTGCTTCCTGAGGTTCTCGATGAACTCTGGATTCTCGGGGAGCATGGCGTTTATGAAGAGGCTCGGGTCGCCGAGGACCGTGATGTTCCCTTCATGCGCGCAGACGGCTCTTCTCCCCAGGATCTCGCCAGCGCTGACCCGGCCGTCGCCGTTCGTATCGTCCCAGGAGAGGAGCGCTGTCTCGAGGAGGGGCTCTCCGCCCGCCACCGCCGCCGGGCGGTTGACGAGGAGGGTCTCGATCCCGGAGAACAGGGTTGTGTTCCCGGAGACCTGGACGCGGAAGAGCCGGGGATCGGCATAATCCCGCTCGAGGCTCGAGAGGTTCCCCGGCTGGACCCTGATTGTGCTCCCGAGGGCGGCGAGGAGGGGGTTTGCATGCCCCTTCTTGTCGGCGATGATGACCGCACCGCCGCCCTCAAGGTGCGTGCGGAGACGGTCGACGGTATCTTCCGTGAAAGGCCCCTCCGGCACGAGGATGAGGAGGGTCGATCCTGCGGGGGGGTCCCAGACCCCCTCGAGACCGAGGTTGGATGTCCCGTTCCAGCCGATGTTGTGGCGGCTGTAGTCCTCGGTGGTCGTGGTCGCGTGGGCAAAGACCGCCCCAGCGGCTATGAGGAGGATGACGAGGATCGCCCAGGCCTCACGCTGCATGCTCTTCACCCCGGGCAACCGCCTCCATCCACCGGAGGTCTTCGTCTGTGGGGGTCTCCCCGGCATACCGGATCCTCTCGTAGCGCTCGAAGAACCCGGCATGGTCGGGGGCGAGTCTGGCACAGTCTCGCGGGGTCCTGGTCTCGGCAAGACCGAGCCGGGCTCTGAAAGTCCGGAAGAAGACGGTCGCGGCATCGCGGGGGTCAAGGCCCCTGGTATCGATCGCCGGGAGCTCGATCGTCTCCACCTCCTCTTCACTCTCCTCCAGAGGTGCCTGGGGCGGCAGATCCCCTTCCGGGGCCTTGCGCTGGTGCCGCCGCCTCAGGTACCACACGGTCCCGAGGAGGGCCGCGGTCCCGGCGATGATGGGGAGGGGGGAGGGGAGTTCATCCGGGGCACGGAAGGTCTTGGTCTCGCTCTCAGAGGGATGTAAGGGGAAGCCTGTGCCGTGAAACTCGGCCCTGATGGTATGCTCCCCGGCCGGGAGGGCGACCTCTTTTACGTAGGCACCCGTCTCGTTCGTCTCAGTGGAAAAGAGGGTTGTACCATCAACTCTGAGGACGATCGGCGCGCCCGAGACCGAGCGGTTGCCGGTCATGAGGGTACCGGTGCAGGCGACGGTGGCCTGACTCACCTCCGTAAGCGCGAGGGTGAGGGTGGTGTTCCCCGGGAGGGCATGAAATGTCGCGACATCAGAGTAGGCCGCGCCTGCGGTCGCGTAGACCAGATGCGGTCCGGCGAGGATCGGGCCGATCTGGTAGGAGGAGGTGTAGCGCCCCCCATCGTCGAAGGCGACGGTCTCTGCAAGCCTGCTGTCGACGTAGATCTCCACCGGGGCCTCTGGAGGGGTGCCGGTGTACCTCCCGGAGATCTGGATCGTATCCCCGTACCAGCCCTCGGTCGGGGAGAGGGTTATGCTGAGGGGGGAGGGGGGGGTCTTCCCACCGGTCTCCCTCCGCCACTCGTCTGCGGCCCCGGCGGCCTCGGCAAAGTGCTCGGCGCTCTCCTGGTAGGTGGTGGTGTTGATCCCATAACCTCCCGCAATCCTGGAGATCGCGGGCACCCGCTCTGTGTACGACGAGAAGCCCTGATGCATCTTCTGTCGCAGGGCCTCCCCTTCGTAGATGACGGCTGCATGCTGACCCTCGTCGCCCCTGACCTCGATCTCGAGCCTCTTTACGTCATCAAGCCGCTGAGAGTCGTCGAGCAGGGTCGTTAGGGAGGCGAGGTTCTGCCGGTTCATCTGCTGGAATTCTCCGATATCGGTATCAGAGATGTCCAGGGTGATGACGAGCCGGTCGAAGCGGCTTGAGAGTTCAGCGTAACGGGCGAGGTCGCGCTCGGCGCTCTCGTAGTCCTTGAGCTTGATCGTGAGGGTGAGTGTCCCGGTCTGGCCCAGGAGATCGTCCATGAGGGGGATGACGGATGCAGCATCCCCGGGGGAGCGCTTATCGATGGTCACGGGGTCTGCATGGGAGTCGGTCGAGATGTTCTCTGCCGAGTAGAGGATTGGGGTGGTCGCGTGGGCTGCGAGGATGGCGAGCGCTGTGAGGGCTGCGGCCACGAGGATGATATGGGTTGCCCGAGGTCTCATGCGGCTATGATCTCCAGGATCTTCTCTACGACGATGTAGGCGAAGAGGGCGACCCCTGCGGCGATGACGTAGCCGAGGTAGCGCATGTAGCGCGGTCGCGAGAAGGCTCCATCGATCAAGACCGCGACGACAAGGAGGCCGATGAGGGAGAGGACGAAATAGACCTCGAGATCAAGTGTGCGGTTGAGGACCATGAAGAAGGTGACGATGATGAGCCAGATTGCAAGTACTGCTGCTGCGTAGTATTTCTTCCCGCCTGCCATCCTGACTATTTTCTGCTTTGGGACAAATAATGGTATTGAAAGTTTCGTCGCAGAGGTGGCGGAAGCTTGCCGCATATCTTATAGAGGATCTCTCGGGTTTTCGGGGAGTGGCCCAGGAGATGTCGCGGTATCGCTACCCGCTCCTATGCCGGGCGTCTGAGGGGAGCCATGGGACGATCTGTGGCCCGAGGGATCGAGATCTTTTGCACTGCCTCCGATGAAGATACCAAGTGGGAGTTCCTCTCGCCAGACCGGGGAGAGCCTGGAGGAATGGGGGCCTTGGAGGATATCGTCGCGGCCTCATCATCACCGTCACATCGATCCGGATCTTTCCCGAATGGATCAAGGCGTTCCAGGATCCGATCCCGACTGGAGCCTCATCGGGCTCCGGCGATGGGTATGAACCAATTTCCTCAAGGGTGGAGTGGGCGCATACACAAGCTTATTGCGTATGGTGGCGCACCGTACGATATGGAGCATACGGCAGGATGCCTGATCTGCGGCCGGGATCTCGTGTACAGCGAGGAGTCCCGTGACCTTGTGTGCGCCGTCTGCGGCGAGGTCCAGAGCACCACCGCTGTCTGCGAGGCCGGGCATTTCGTCTGCGACCGGTGCCATAGCCTTGAAGCGCTCGACTTCATCGAAGAGTTCTGTATCACGACGACGCTCGAAGACCCGCTTGCCATCGCCTGTATACTGATGCGGAGTCCGGCGGTCAGGATGCACGGGCCGGAGCACCACTTTCTTGTGCCAGCCGCACTCATCGCCGCGTATTGCAACCATCAGGGAGAACCGGGACGAAAGGGGCCGCTGCTCCGACAGGCGCGTGCACGATCCAGTGCGGTCCCGGGAGGAGCCTGCGGAACCCATGGCGCTTGCGGGGCGGCGGTCGGGACGGGCATCTTCATGAGCCTGATCACCGGCTCCACGCCCCTGAAGAAGCAGGAATGGTCGCTCGCAAACCAGATGACCGCACGCAGTCTGATGATGATTGCCCGGCACGGTGGACCCCGGTGCTGCAAGCGCGATTCCTGGCTTGCGATCCAGACGGCGGTCACGTTCCTCTCGGAGCGGTTCGGTGTAGCCCTCCCGGTGGGGGAGGAGGTGCGATGCGAGTACAGCGATATCAACCGCGAATGCCTGCAGACAGCATGTCCCTTCTACACCGTCTACCTGGCCGGGTAGCCCCAGCATCGATTCTCAGCTCTATGTTGGACTCCCACCGCAGCAGGACAGGTCCCCCCAGCCGGGGATCGATCACCTTCTGAGGGTAGCTATATACCTGATACTCGGTATCTCCATCATCGGGCTCTTATAGAGCCTTATTCCAGATCTCCCGGGCCTCGATACTCGATGAAGTGGCAGGCGCAAAGCGCCCGAATGGGATCTCAGATGGAGTCGCCCAAGAGATCCCCACTACCCTGCCGCCGAGAGGTACAGCTCGAAGTACCTCCCCTCCCTCTCCATAAGTTCGTCATGGCTGCCGCTCTCGACGATCGTGCCCTTACTCATGACGTTGATGACATCCGCCCGCCTGATCGTCGAGAGCCTATGCGCTATGATGAACGTGGTGATCGTCTCGGATATCTTGTTGATCGAGTCCTGGACGATCGCCTCCGACTCGTTATCGAGGTTGCTCGTCGCCTCATCGAGCACGAGGATCTCAGGCTTCCTCACAAGCGCCCTTGCGATCGCGATCCTCTGCTTCTCGCCTCCGGAGAGCCTCAGGCCCTGATCTCCGACGACGGTATCATAGCCTTCGGAGAGCCCCATGATGAATGTGTGGATGTTTGCCTTCCTTGCGGCCTCAGCGATCTCTTCATCGGTGTAGTCATCGCCAAACGCTATATTTGCCCTGATCGAGTCGTTGTAGATGAACGTGTCCTGGCTCACGTAGCCGATCTTTTCGAGGAAGGTTGCGAGATCGTACTCCCGGAGATCGATGCCGTTGACAAGGATCCTCCCGCTGGATACGTCGTAGTATCGGAGGAGGAGTGAGACGATCGTCGACTTCCCGGACCCCGAGTGGCCGACGAGGGCGGTGACCCGGTTCTTCGGGATGGTGAGGTTCAGCCCCTCGACGAGGTCCTGGCCCTCGTAGTAGCAGAAGTCGACATCTTCAAAGACTATATCCGATGTGAGTGAGGAGAACGGGATGGCGCCGTTTTTGATGGTGCTGTAGCGGGGGTCATTGAGGAAGTAGTAGATCCGCTCGAGGTCGGGGTAGGCGTCCATAACAATCATGTTCCGATCACCCATACTCGCAAGTTTCGGGAGCACCTTCAGCGCGGAGAAAGCGAATGTTCCGATGAGGGGTATGACGTAGAGGAACTGGTCCTGGTGGATGTAGTAGAGCGCTATAACGACTGAGGCTATACCGGTGAAGAAGGTCATCTGCAGGAGTGCCGCAGGGACGGCCTCGGTGAATCGGAAACGGACGAATTTGTCCCAGTAGTTTCTGAGGGCAGCAGTGTATTGCTCTCTCCAGTGGTCATCGGCGCGGGCAGAGCGGATCTGCCGGATACCCTGGATGTACTGAGATACGATGGTATTTTCCGAGGATATGGACTTGAGCTGGACCCTTCCGATGACGTATGATACCCGCCTCCCGACGACCCTCACGATGAGGATGAACCCGATGCCGCCAAAGAGGAGGATCGCCGTCGCCGTCGGGCTCACCAGGACCAGCCCCACGATCACCGTCAGGACGACGACGGCGTCGGAGAATATTCCTGCCGAGTAATCCAGGAAGTTTCTGATCTTGCCTGGTGAGGAGACCACGTTGTAGAGTATGTCGCCCTGCTTGTTCTCCACGAAGTAGCGGTAGTCGCTCTCCTGGAGTTTGTTGAAGAGCGAGCCTTTTGTCCTGACGATGACTGACTTTGTGAACTTCAGTGATACGACCTTGTAGATGATCGTGACTAGGAACGTCAGGATGACGAACGCGATGAAGAGGAGGCAGAACGTGACGATCTCAGGAAGGGCGATGATACTTCGGGCGGTATCATATAGGGGTTCGAGGAACGGGATACCGGCATCTGATATGTTGAAGGATGCGTTCAGTATTGGGTAGAGGAGCACGATCTGGAATGTCTCCATCAGTCCGAGCAGTATGCTGAAGGCAGCAAGGGCGAGGAGGTGTAGCCGGAGGCCTCTTGTATAGAATACGAGGATTTCAAGGGTCCGCTGGAACCGTCTTGTCCTCTTGCTCAAGCGAGATCGCACGCCGTATCGTATACGAGCAACGTTCCCAAAGACTGCATGCTCTGTCATGGTATCACCAGGTTCAGTAGGTGGTGTCTTGATTGATCGGGCTCTTTTATGCGTTTGAGAGGAAGGCCGCTTGTTTGGGTGTAGTGCGATCTTATCTGATATAGATTTTCGCCTGCTCGGTATTCTGTGCGATCCTTTTGTCGCAGGGTGAGCAGGGCTCTTCAACCATCCTTGAAACCTTGATCGTCTACCCGTCTCTGGGGGGGTGAAGGACTACGGCGGCGGGAGGTACAATCAGCTCACCCCCTCTTTTGAGGTGATGGGGATCGGATGCCGGGGGATACGAGACGGGCAAACCACCCCGCCCGAGAGGGGTGCGGTAGTTCATGAGAAGTTTTATCGAGGCGATGGGTGAGTAATCTCCAATGGAGGCCCATGATATCCGGATCAGGGGGCGGATATTGCAGAGAATTGATGGTCCATGAATACGGCGGTATCAACGACCACATTGCGTATGCTGCGATGCAGCGGCTTATGCCCCGCCTGCGCAGGTTTTCGGAGGAGGTGCTGGTATGGCTGACTATAGGCAGGATCTGATCCTGGACCACTTCCGGGACGTTTTCCCCTCGATCAGGGCTATTCTACTCGTTGGTTCACGCGCCATGGGCTACGCAGGCCCGGAGTCCGATGTCGATCTCTGCCTGATCCTTGGTGACGGGGCGGATAGGACTGCGGTGCATGAGAGTGTGCTCCTCGCTGGAGGAGAAGTATGATATCGTCATATACGGCGAGATCCCCTGGTATCTCCGGGGTGGGATACTTGAGCAGCACTGCATTGTGTATGCAGAGGATCCCGATGACCTCGATTTCTGGCTCTCTAAGCAGCGCCGGATCTGGTCGGATATGAAGCGACGTCAGCAGAAGGCGTCTGTCCAGGATCTCCTGAGGCGCATCAGGCACTCGTGACATGCGAAGTAACGATAAGGCAACTGCCGGCACCCCGAGAGCGCAGGATCTGATCGGGTATGGCCCGCAGCGTCCGGCCCCTGGGGACGTTAGATGCATGATCGGGAGGTGGATTCGCCAACCACCAGTTGAATCAAATTCCCAAGAAGAGGGGGTACGGGTTCGGTGAACTATTGCGATGGTTGAAACGGGTCGAGTATATCGAAGTGGTATGTCTGGGACAGGAGAAGGCGTTCTGGTACCTCAACCTGACGGAGGTGATGAGGGATCAGCTGAAGGCCATAAGTCCGGAAAATAACAAATGGTTTGAATGCAAGAGTGTTTGGCGTCTCGGTGAACATGGAGGAGATGGTACGAGAGAGGATCCGGGTTCCACCCAGCGTCTGTAGAGGGCATCGACAGTCCCATGAAGACTGTCGCGCTTGTTCAGCAATGCGATCCCGTATCGACAAAGCATCGGTTACCGCTCATGGACATCCGCTTCAGCGACCCATGCACACGATGAATCATCCTCTTAGACCACAGGCCCGCACCCAGATCACCTATATTCCCAAAATACATAACGAGTCAAATAATCTGACGTATTGTCACCCGCTAAATTCCAATCACCCCTCAAAAGCAAGTGGTGGATCTATACCTAGTGTCTCGTGTCACTTAATTTTCATAGACCTTGACGTGAGGGATTTAGGGGTCGAGGCTATCTCAAAGTCTCCCATCCGGGAGGGAGGCGGGGCCTCCCTCCCAGTCCCTCCCACAAGGACGCGATACACAGGGAATTGGGCTGTAAAGGCTCCATTTATCATTATGGAGTTCTCAAAATCACCCCATATTCTTCCATTAATCAACTCCGGGCACAAAATAGATCTTTTAATTTTAAGCGACATAGGGCACTAGTGCGTCATGTCATCTAAAATTCGGAGATCCTCAGGGGTGTTTGCCCCTCTTCGCGCCCTCTTGCAGTTTCTCTCCACTCTGCCCCGAGCAGGAGATACTGGCATATTGAACCCAAGAGTGACAGGGGAGGGGGCTTTTTGCCCCCTCCCCGTCTGCCCCTCCCCCAGAGGCGATACCTCCCACGGTCCAGGGTATGGGGAGGGCCTGAAGAACGAGCTGGCGCGTGGGTTTATTCTCCCGGATACAGCCCTCCCCGGGTATCACCACGACTGCCCCCGCCCCCCGGGCGGGGGAGGAGGCCAGAGGCCGGGTGGGGTGGGGGATGCCGGCATATTGAAGCCAGGCAGGCGTGAGGGAGAGGCCTCACAGAGCCAGGCTACTACCCCCATTTTGTGTGATTGGTGGTGTTCCATCTCGTCAAAATTTTTGGAGATATGGCGATATGATGCACTACCTAGTGCTCTTAGAGGATTAAGTGACACGAGACACTAGTGCTCGTTGTCATCTAAAATTCAGAGATCCTCAGGGGTGTTTGCCCCTCTTCGCGCCCTTTACCGTCATATTGAAAGCAGACAGGGGAGAGGGCGCATGCCCCCTCCCCGTCTGCCCCTCCCCCAGAGGCGATACCTCCCACGGTCCAGGGTATGGGGAGGGCCTGAAGAGGGAGCTGGCGCGTGGGTTTCTTCTCCCGGATACGGCCCTCCTCGGGTATCACCACGACTGCCCCCGGCCCGGAGCAGGGTGGGGGATGCCAGCATATTGAAACCGGACAGGTGAGAGGGAGGCTTCGCAAAGCCAGGCTACTACCCTCATTCCGCGTGATCGGTGGCGTTCCATCTCACCCGCCAAAATCTTTGAAGATACGGTGACATGATGCACTAGTTATGTGTTTACGCATAACGAGCACGGTTATATAATTCCATCAAATTCACTCTATGTGGAATCTTCACTGGGTTGAACCCTTATTTGAATACGACTCGTTATGAGTCAGCGGGAATGTAGGAGATCAGGTTCTTCCCTGCCCGGCACCTTTTTTTGGGCACAGAGCACATTTCCGATGTATGACCCACTGGATCGCCTCTTCGAACCGCGCCAACGCCGAAGTCCTCGACAGAGAACATATCTGGGGAGTCCCAAAACGGAACAAGTCCATCATGCATCGGGTAAAGCCAGGGGACACCCTGCTCATCTACATCCGGCAGGAGAAGGTTGACGATGCCACCCTCCCCTCAGCGATAGCCGGCGTCTACGAGGTCGCCTCCGAACCCTACGAGGACCACACCCGCCTCTTTCTCACCCCGCCGCACATGGGCGACGAGGTCTTCCCCTACCGCATGAGAGTCCAGCCGGTCGCGGTCTTTTCCGAGCCATTAGAGTTCAAACCCCTCATCCCGGATCTCAAATTCATCACGAACAAGAGGATGTGGAGCGGCCACCTCCGACAGGCCATGCGGACCATCCCCGAAGAGGACTACCAGCTCATACTCAGGCGCGCTGGAGTGGAGGCGTAATGCCCGCGATCGTCGGCGTCACCTTCCCGGTCCCAAAACCTCTCATGTCGCGGTTCTTTGCCGAAGGCAAGACCGTCTTCATCAAACCAGCCACGGTCTTCAAGGAACTCCGGAGCGGCATGAAACTCGTCTTCTACCAGTCCCGTGAAGACACTGGCTATGCCGGAGAGGCGACGATCCGGCGGATCGTCATCAGCGACGACCCCATCTCATTCTTCGAGACCTACGGCGACGCGGTCTTCCTCACCCGCGAGGAGGCCCGGGCCTACGTCGAGAGCCAGAGGCGCTGGCAGGGGGTCAGGAAGGGCGAAGCGAAGAAGCGCCCCTGGATGGCCCTCGAGCTCGAGGATATCCGGGAGTACAGCTCGATCAAGAAACCCGAGCGGTTCGTTCCGGTCGGGGGACGATACCTCCGGGAGTAGGGATACACACTTTTTGCATCGATGGCCCGCGAACTCAAAGGGTCATCGGTAACACCAGACCTGCATTGAGGAGAACCTGGAACCTTTGAGAGCGAATACCTCCGGAAAGCCGGTCGCATCGATGCCCTGAGGATCGATGAGAACAGCTCTCCGGCCGTCATCGAGTACAAACGCGCTATCAACGAAGATGCCGTCAACCAGAGCCTATACTATCTAGAATGGCTCCTCGCCCATAAAGGCGAGTTCGAGTTACCAGTCCGAAAGAGGCTCGGGACTAGGAACGAGTCTTGAATGCTCACGTTCGATCTCTCGTGACTTCCCATACCATCCCCCCTCACCTGCCTTGTGACCGGCGAGGGAGATGCCGGCTGTAGCGGCGAGCAGAACAGGGGCGATTGGCCCCGGTAATCACGAGGGTTGAATATTGCGATCCTGCATGGCTATGCGTCACAGGCCGTATCTGTAGGGAGCTGCCAGAAACATCTCAATAGAGCCGGAAATATTCAAATCCACTACGTCGCCGCAGGATGGAGCGTATACGGCTGTGAGAGAAGAGCTGCAATCAAAAGAAGCTCTCAGATGTGGTATATTTCGATCACCTTTTATGAGGAGATTCTGTATGGTATAGTGGACAATATGATACCAAAAGCAGGATACTACCAGGAAAGGGCGCCCCTCACCTACCTCATGGTGGCACTTCTCCTCCTCTCCGGTGTAGCCGGGATTGCGACAGCGGCGAGCGCCGCCGACAGCACGACAGCGTCATGGGTGCTTACCCTCAGCGGCGTCGGGGAAGAGGTGATCTCTGCGGATGCGTTCCAGGAGATCAAAGCCAGAGACGGCATCACCTATACCGCGCCTGATGGTAGTGTCTACACCGGTGTTCCCCTCAAACGACTCATTGGTATGGTGGACGATGCAGACCCTACGACCTTCAATGCCACCCGCGCAGCTGAAGGATACAGTATCATCATCCGGGCGACCGATTGGCACGATCGTATATTCTCTCCGTCAGACCTGACCGATACTGGGTTCTGTGTCGCTGACTCGGTGAACGGCGGGCTCCTGCCGAAACAGGACGGGGATATCAAGATCGCACCCCTCATCCTTGTCGGTGAGGATGTACCCCCCGGCATGGGTATTGGGAACATCATGGACATCACCCTCACCGGTGCTGCGATTACGGGGGAGACGGAAGGTGCGGTGAGTGTCACGGTCATCCGGTACGATGAAGAGGGCGGAAACGTACTGAACGCCACTACCGTTGACTGCAGATGGATGAGAGACCACCTGCCCATCCATGGCGACAGCGCGACCTTCTACTCATTCCAGGGCCCGACCTTCGACACCGCCGATCTCTGGAACCCCGCAGAAGACAAAAACCTTGAAAAAGTCCGGGAAACTCCCAGGGGCACCGCCATCTCCGACCTCTGTGACCTTGTGGGCGGTATGCAGGAAGGAGACGAGCTGCGGATGACCTCGACAGATGGGTATGTCGTCGAGCTTATGTACGAAAACATCTACACACCAAAAGAGAAACAGGGTACGGCAATCCTCGCATGGGAGACCAAGAAAGAGGGATTTGTCCCTGAATACACCGGGGGTCCTGCGCTCTTCTTCCTATCCCCGGACCACGTCTTCGGCAACCAGGACATGAAGGAATGCACCGACCCAGGGTACTGGCGGTACTACTGGTGTGCGGGGACCTCGTATCCATCCGCAGCAGGACTTGCCGTCCGGAATGTCGAGAAACTGGAGATCTATCCTCATAAACAGGCGGATTGGATCCTGAATCTCTCCGGATACCTCGCCGCGTCGATCTCAAAAAAGGAGTTTGAACAAGGGCTCTCCTGCGGCGAGCGAGCACACGGCCACGCGGTGACCTATACAGATGACGACGGGCATGTCTGGAAAGGGATGCCCCTCTATATGCTGGTGGGTTGGGTAGACGATGCATGCCAGCATGACGAAAACCTCGTCGACAATAAGGCATACAATGTGACCCTTGCGAAGAATGATGGCTACACGGTTGTTCTGGAGAATGCAGACGGTGATATAGTATCCTTCCCCTCCAGCGAGATCATGAGAAACAGGGACCATCTCGTGGTAAACCAGGCGGATAACCGTACCTTCGGCATTGACAGTGACATCTGGCCCCTCGCGCTGCGCGGAGAGGCAGTCCCCGCAGAGAAGATGATCGACGGAATCACGACACTGACCCTTGTATATGATGCTGCCCCCTCCAGCAGCGCGAAGCCTGATGCTATGCCTGCCCCGTTCCCATGGGGAGCAGTGATTGCCGGATTAACACTCGCAGGATATATCCTGCGCAGACACTCATAACTACCCTTTTTTCATGGAATTTTGGTGACCTAGTGGTTTCCCTTCCTCCACCCCCCCAGGTTGACACACACCACAGCCCACTGCCCGGGGTCACCCCGAGGAATGGGTCGCTTTCATATGCGTGCAACACTTCACTTGCCAGCCTCTTGCGGGCGATCTGCGCCAGAGCCTGCAAAGTACGATGGAGTAGCCTGCTATCTTTGAGTCCCACCAGAAAATTCAGGATAGAAGCCAGGGCCCTTGCATCCCCTCACGATACCCTGGCCTTTTTGGGAATGGAGGCAGCTTCCAATCGTCTGTGCTATCACTGCGCGGCCGCTGGCCCACTCGCGGCGCCGAACAATGTCTCCAGGGTTTCGTGAGGGGGTGCGATGGCGATCGTTCGTGTTTTCCCGGCCTCCGGCTATTTGTCGGAGGATTGAGATGGTATGGCGGTGAGGCTTCCAGACGGTGGTCGAAATATCAAATCCAAATTTGTTTTTACTTGATGTTATTAACTATACTTAAATAATACAAAATGGTAAGCCTTGCCATAACTGGCATTATCCCATTTGGCCTTCCGGCGGCACCCACGGTGAATGCCCTCCTACGGGGTACATAACGATCTCTGGGGTATCAGGAAAGATCCTGGGAGGCTTTTGGTGACTCATCGGTGGTTGGATGTTCTCAGAAAGGGTATCGATATGTATCATAAAGGAATGATACGGGCATCATTGCTCGTTGTTCTGCTATTATGTATGGTGGGGATGGCCTCAGCCGACGAATGGGTAGGTGGCCTCCCGGTTGAGACGGCGCAGACCGGCACGGTGACCGGCGACCTCTGGTTCGATGTTGACCCGGCACCGGACTGGGGTGATAAAGACGTGACGAAGACCTTCACGCTGCCTGCGGCAGCGGTCGAGGAGGAAGGCCGGATCGCGTGGGCCCGACTCTACATCTCCGCATACTGCAGGCACATGCAGGACGATACAGTGTTCACGATCACCAACCGGTTCGACGGCGACGGTGACGACGAGTATGAGCGTGTGTGGGAGGAGACCGAGCATTCAGGGTTTAATTACGTCCGGGATCCAACCACTTGGGAACCCCTTGGAAACGACAACACCGCCCTCGGCGGTGGTCAAAACGACCCATACAAGATGCTCAATGATCACGAGAACCGGGTCACGAGCGACTACTTCATGTGGTATGACGTGACCGACCTGATCACGGGCCAGACGGTCAACGTCAACGTCAATACAGTCGGTTCGGAAGATGGCCGGATCAAAATCATCAGCCTGGTCGTCGCCTACAACGACCCGTCCTCCACCACAAAGACCACCTACTGGGTGAACCAGGGGCATGACGTCTGCTCCTACTACTGCGAAGACAATTTTGGAAAGCCTGCTGTCGGGACCACGACGTTTGATACCGGCAGACTCTCTGAATTTGACTCTGCCCATCTGGTCGTCAGCTTTATAGCAAGCGAAAGCGGCAACTACGGGTTCCCCACTGCGGATAACAACTTTGTATATACTGGAAGCACTCCCCCGATTGAGGGGACGTTTACCGACGAGCTCGACCGCACCCCTGATGTGCAGAGTGCTTATTCGGGCGCTATATCCTGGGATGTGACCGAGAGGATCGCCGGCAGAGATGAAGTCACGCTCGCCTACTCCCGTGATCTCTCAGGCACAGGGACCAGCGCATTCTTCAAGATCCCGCTCGCCTTCCTTGTTGTAAAGAGTACACCCCCGACCCCGGTTGCGAACTTCAGCGCAAACATCACAGGCGGTGATGCTCCGCTCACGATCCGGTTCACAGACGAATCTACCGGATCGCCGACCGAGTGGGCCTGGGACTTCGGTGATGGCGGAAGTTCGACTGAGCAGAACCCGGAATACACCTACGAAACTCCCGGCACCTACAGCGTCAGCCTCACGGTCAGCAACAATGTGGACAGAGACCCCCTCACAAAGACTGATTACATCACCGTCACCGACCCTGCCGGCCCTCTCTCTGCGGGCTTTGAAGCAAACATCACCACGGGGGAGGTCCCGCTCACGGTCCAGTTCACGGATAGGTCGACCGGTGGCCCGACTTCATGGTACTGGGACTTCGGGGACGGCGGAAACTCGACCGACCAGCACCCGGAATACACCTACGAAATCCCCGGCATCTACAACGTCACCCTGAACGTGTCCAGATCGGACGACTTCAACATCATGCCAAAGGAGGATTACATCAACGTCACCGGTCCACCGCCGGTCGCAAACTTCACTGCAAGCCCAACCTCCGGCACCGCACCACTCACAATCAACTTCACCGACCTCTCCACCAATAACCCAACCTCGTGGAACTGGACGTTCGGAGACGGGAATGTATCGGATGAGCAGCACCCGACTCATACGTACATCCATCAGGGGACCGGGCGAAACCGCTACGATGTCTCACTCACGGTAACAAACGAATTTGGCTCTGATTCTCGAAACCAGACGCATTATATCATCGTCGATCCGCCGAAGAAGACGGAGGATATCACAGAAAAGATCAACCAGACGACCGGGGCGGTGAGCGAGACTCTCATCATCGCCTATGAGGACTGCATCGATCTCACCGTGCCTGAAGGCACCGTCGCGATGGTGGGCGGTCGGTCGATCACAGATCTCTCCATCAGCCTGGCCCCAATCGAGCTTGTCCTAACCCTACCTGATAAAGCGACGATTGCCGCAGAAGATAAGGTATTCATCCTTGGACCAGAGGGGGCAACGTTCGACCCTGCAGTTTTGGTCAGCATCACCTTCGCCGAAGACGAATGGGATCGCCTCTTTCGTAAGGGATACGACACAACGATCCAGAGGTTCGATAGCGATGTATGGGTGCCGCTGGCAAACCAGACAAAGAATGAGGCAACGCGGACGATCGCCGGATGGACGGATACGTTCAGCACCTTTGCCCCCATCAGCAAAGAGAGCAGCGGAAGTAACGGAGGAAATGGGGGTGGCGGCTACAGTAACATCGATCTGGCCATAGAAGGTATGGTAAACCCCCGCCCTGCTAACTCAGTATCCACCAATCAGCCAAACACGGTCACAATTCCCCTAAAGAACCTCGGGACCGACACCGCCGGAGAGTTCACCATCGCCCTGTACGCGAGCGATATCGATGACGGTAAGAAACCTGTTGCCACGACCACGGTTGAGAGGCTTGCCGGCGGCAACCAGACCACCATCTCCATTGTGGACCCAACCCTCAGGAAGGCGGAAGGCGGCACCGTGACCTACAGGGCGGTGATTGACCCTGATGGGAAGATCCAGGACACCGACAGATCTAACAACGAACGATCAAGCGTTGCAAAACCTGTAAAGCACAACGGTTACAACGGCAAGCGCTGGCAGGGTGGGAACGATATCAACACCTACGGGACGTACGATATCCATGGAGGTCTTATCCACTCCTTCGGGGACAGCCGCTACCGCTCCGGAGGTTTTTCCCAGGGGTGGACAGAGTTCACCGCCACCTGGACGACAGATGACCTTCCCCTCCCTTCGAACGCTACGGTGGTTGAGGCCCGACTCTATGTGCCCTACACCTGGGATAACTCCAATGAAGTGAAACACACCTCCCTTACCTTCAACGGAGTTTCTATCGAGCTCCAGAGATGGCATCATGATGTCTCCAACATCGGCGTCTATCATGATTATGCCTACGGCCTCCTTGTCTACGATGTAACCCCTGAATTCCAGAAGAACAAGCGGAATACCGCAAAGTTCAGTCGCAAAGATAAGGATGCAAAGCTCTCGACAGGTGGCCTTACCCTCGCGGTGGTCTATGAAGATCCATCCGCCATTCGATCAGTGATCTTCCTGAACGAGGGATTCGACGTTCTGGGGGCTGACGAAATCGGTTATGGCACAACCCCGGAGAGAACGATCGCGTATGTGCCATTCACCGGTCCCACGATCGATATCGACCAGGTCTCACGGGCGGAGTTGATCACGTTCGTGCCGTGGGGGGATACTTATGAAGGGAATCTCTACGTGAACGGCAATCTGGTCGCCTCGAATGTCTGGGACTTTGGTCCAGCCGGGGGGCCGGAGGTAGCCGTAGATACCCGTGATGTCTGGAATCATCTCAAGTCCACCGGGAATGAGGTGGCGATCCAGAGTACTCCCATCGGATCGATGCCGCTGATGGCGGCATCCCAACAATTCCTGGTGGTGGAGATGGGGGGGAAAGAGGCCCGACAGCAACCTCTTAGCAACCTGACGGGAAACCAGACACTGAGGGCCGATTTCAGGGCTGAACCCCTGACGGGACCAGCTCCACTCTCGGTGTGGTTCCAGGACCTCTCGGAAGGGGAGCCCCTCACCTGGGAGTGGGATTTTGGGGATGGCGGGACTGTCGAAAATACCACGCAAAATCCCCGCTACGTGTACCGAACTCCTGGGAACTACACGGTCACGCTCACCGTGAAGAACGCGACAACGGAGCAGACTGAACAGAAAGAGGGCTACATTCTGGTAGAAAACGCGACCGCGAGGTCTGCGGAATCGGATGTCTGGGTGCCGCTTGAAGACCAGGTGATCGATGAGGCAACCCGGACCATATCCGGCTGGACTAGAAAGTTCAGTGTTTTTGCTCCAATCACGGTGCCAAAAACATCTGCCAACTCGACCCCTGCCGACATTGGGAGCGGAGAGGGTACCACCATGATCGATCCCCTGAGGACGACTGAAGACGTCAGGGATACGATCGATCAATCGACCGGGGTGGTAAGCGAGACGATCGTCATCACCTGTGGGGATGCCGCTGAGTTCACCATTCCAGTGGGGACGGTGGCGATGGTGAATGGCCGGCCGGTCACCCGACTCTCTGCCAGCCGGGTCTCTGCCGATGACATCCCCGAGCTCCCGTCCGGCGCGTACATCACCGCAAAAGAGAAGGCATTCCTCTTCGAGCCGGAGGGGGCTGTGTTCAGCCCCTCAATTCTGGTCAGCATCACCTTCACTGAGGACGAATGGGCACTCCTCTTTGGAGAGAATGATACCACAATCCAGCGCTTCGAGAGGGCACAGAGAGGAGACGCCATCCCGACGGAGGATGGGTCGAGTCTCTCCCTTCAGGAGGGAGACTTGCGCACACCTGATGCATCGATCCCTCTCGAAGTTCTCCTGATCTCAGCGCTATTATGTGTTCTCGGGGGCGGTGGGCTCTGGATGGGGCTCCGGACTAGGCCGACAAACCGGGCCTATGCAGGGATTGGGGTGGCGCTCCTCCTGATCGCTGTCGGCCTGATCGCAGTTCATGCCGCCGGTGGTTCCGGTCCAGCAGATCTGGATCCCGACTGCTTCAGTGCGAGCCCCGTGATCGAGAGGATCGAGGACCTCAATCCTGCCAACGATCTCCCAGATTATCCGGAGGGTTTTGTTGCACGAAATGGGCTGCTTGTTATATACACGGGCAGAGGGGGAGTACCTCTCTCTTCCCTGGCGGTAGACCTGGCATCGGGAGGCCAGAAGGTGACCCTCACGCCGTCGAGCACCCCACCGGACGATCCACGACTGAACGCGGGGATCACCGCCTACTTCGAGGAGATCGGGAACGGCGATGGGATCGTATCGTCCGGGGAATGGCTCATGATCTACGCCGACGGATGCCTGATCCGCGAAACTTCCGGTCTGAAGAAAGAGTGCCTGGTCTGGAGGCCTGATACCTCCCTCGATCCGCTCACAGTGGATGCAGGAGAATCCCTCCAGTACCACCTCCTTCTCCTCCCGGAAAACGAAGAGATCGCCTCCGGGGAGGTCTGGTTACCCCTCTCCACCGCTCAGGAACAACCCGATCCGTCAGGGGTTGAGGCAACCACCTCCAGTGTATTCACAGTGCCAGAGGATCTCCTCACGATGGAGACACCGTTCATCTACACGGACCTTGCAGGAAGCAACGAGATATCGATCTGCCCGAGGTCTGCGGTGACCCGGTCGACCTTCTGGTACAGGGCCGACGGCGAGACTGTCAGTGTAACGGCACCGGAAGGAAAGACCTATATGGTCATCCACATGCGCGTAACCCATCGCGGCAACTTCGACGGAGTGAACTACACCATCGAGACACCCGCGCTCCCGGCGTTCACGCTCCATGGGGAAGGAGGAGAGTTCATGCCTCTCCATATCCCGGCAAACGCCTCAACCTCGTTTGGAGAAGTGTACACGCAGAAGACACTCGACAGAAAAGAGTCCCTCGATGGGTCGATCCTCTTTGAGGTTCCAGACGGGCTGCGCCCATCTGATGCCTACCTCTCGGTTGACAACGAGTCCATCCCAGGGAGCCCTATATGGGTGCTAGGGTTAGGGAGGGAGGAGGCCTAAATGCTCATGGGGCAGTGGATCGTGCTGAACCACCGCACCAGGGGAGAGGGCAAACCCCCTTCCACAAAAACCCAAGGTCCGGGATACGATGGGGCAGAGGAGCGAGCCTTCCGTTACCAAAACCGGAGAGGTGTTCATGGGGAGTGCGGCATGTGCACCACCAGACGATTTCGTTGCTGTGCGGTCGGATATCCTGGGGACGATGATCTTTCCCCTGCTGGCACGAGAACCGATCACCGCACGGGAGGCGCGGTTACCCCTCCCGAACATGAGAGATAGATGATTTCATGAGAAAGCGTACCATGTTCCTGATCACACTATTTCTGGCCCTGCTCTGCACGACGCCCGGTAGTGCTGTATATGACTTTGATGGGATTCCTTTCGAGATCACAGCCCAGGGGGAGGTCCCTGGAACGATGCACACCTACGGCGTATACGGGCTTGATGATCCCCCCGTTACTCTCACGTTTGACCTTGACGGGAAAGCGCAATGGGCCCGGACCTACGTCGGTGTCTGGGGGGGAACCCCCCGGTACACCGGGTGGACGGATCTGACCGTGAACGGAAGAACTCTCCCCCGGATCAGGCTCTACGGAAGCGATGACAGGAGCGAAAATGTCTACGCCACCGGTTACGGTGTCTACTGGGTAGCCTACGACACCACGACCCTGCTGACCGCAGGCAGGAACACCATCATCGCCAACTCCAGCAGATTCGAGCCGGACAACAAGCTGGATGGCCGTATCTACTCGGTGGTGACCCTCGCCGCAGTGCCGGACGCCCCAGGCATAACCACACAGTACTGGGTGGCAGAGGGGAACGTGAATCTCCACGGAGAGGGATGGGATACCGGGCTACACAGCACCACACTCGATGAGTGTTCAGTCACTCTCCCTGTCAGCGGCACCCAGAGTGTCCAGGCAGCCAGCCTCACCGTCAAGTTCGTGACATCGACCCGGGGTGAGCCAAGTTATGTCCTGTTCAACTCCCGCGACCTAGGGCCGGATGTGGACTACCCCGGGTATCCTGCCGGCGTCAAGGATATCGCAGACGAGACGTCCTTCAATGCCGGATATTACAACCCCATCAAATCCCGGTATGTGGACATCGAGGTCTTCGATGTGCTCTCGCTCCTGAAGAAAGGCGATAATGTGGTCACATTCCAGAGGGGTCGTGATCTTGATGGGGATGGCATCATATCAGCCGCAGCAAATCCGCCGGAAGGCGAACATTATCTCCATCCGGTCCTTGCGATGCTCACCCTGGAGAGACCTCGTGCAAGCGCCACGGGACCTGATCTGATGTTGGATGCGATCGAGGTGAAGGATGCCTTTGCAGGGGAGGATGCGGCGATCATCCTGACGATCAGAAACCTTGGGGCGTTGCCATCTGCTCCGGCTGAAGTGAAGGTCAGGATCGATGGCGATCTCCTCGATGCCAGGCAGGTCACGATCGAGAGGAGCGGGATTGTGCAGGTATCGATCCCCTGGAACCCCACAAAAGGGAGTTATACCGTCCAGGGGGAGGTCGATATCCCCGGAGATGTGAACCCGTCAAATAACAAAAAAGAGAAGTTGGTCACGGTAGGAACCGTTCCGGATCTCACAGTCTCGATCGAAGATCCCTACCGGCCGGGCGATGCGGTCCAGCAGGGTAGTGCAACCCTTCAGGTTCTCGCCATCGGGGCAGCACTGTCACTGGCGCTTCTCCTGTTCGCCAGAAGGCCACCCGGGCGCTACCGAAAGATATTTTCACTCCTCCTCGGCACGATGATCATACTCTCCCTGCTCCCCCCGGTTGCCCTAGTCCTACCGGCGACTGCGCAGGATGCCTCACAGGTCTATCTCCTCCCGGTCACGGTGACCAATCTGGGGGGGAGTGATGCTCCTTCCTTCACGCTCTCCGTATATCTGGACGGAGAAAGGGTTATGAACAAGGAGTATCCGGACGGTCTGAAGGTCGGGGGGTCTGAGAGGTCAGAGCTGCCGGTCTACGCTTCACCGGGCTCCCATACCGTGAAGGCTGTGGTTGATGAAGGCGGGTTATTGAAAGACTCTGACCGCAGTAACAACGTCGCAGAGGGCACGTATGTCTTCTCCTAACCGGTGGCTTCTCCTCCTTACCCTTCTCTGTATGGGGCTCATCACCACAGCAGGTGCCACCTATGCAGGAGACCGTCCCCTGGCGGATGTGTATTATGATGAGGGGCGCCTGCAGTACCTCTACACGACCGGGGATAGCGCCTATCGTGGTGGCGTTGGGAGTGATGAGACTTATGTTACCTCATTTTCCCTTGACCTCCCTCCCGGTGCCGAGGTTCGGTTCCAGCGGCTGTACCTCTACTGGGCCTGGAGTAACTTCAACCAAAAACCATTCTATCCCCTCTACAACCTCTCCGACTCACGGGATCTTTCATCCGATCTGGAGAGTGTTGCCCGCTACGTGGACAGCAAGGGTGTGGTAGGAACCTATGACTTCTACTCAGGCACCGATGCATACCTTCTCCCGCCCCTGCACCCGGGCGAGAACGACTTTACCGTCACGCTCACCCAGTCAGGACCACCTGAGAGTTCGGTGGCAATCTTTGGTATGGCACTCCTGGTGATTTACGAGGATGTCGCGGAGCCCTGGCGGCTGATCTGGGTCAAGGAAGGGTGTGACATCCTCTTCTCGAGCTTTGGGGTATCCCCGGAGATGGCCTCCAGTGAGATGATCTTTGAAGGAACGCTCCCCACCGATGAGATCGAGGGGGCGGAGCTCTTCCTGATTGCCCCGTCGGGAGGGTATTCGCGGGATCGCGACTTCGAGATCAACAGTCTCCGTGTCAACCGGGTCGATGAAGAGCAGACCCCTCTTCTGATGCGCACCATCTTCTCTCTGCTCTTTCCGAACTACCGCGGCAAGGAATGGTTCGACGCCTTCGTCCTCGACTCTCAGACCCAGATAGGGTTTGAGACACGGGAGATCAAGCCCTACCTCAGGCGGGAGAATAACAAGGTCGTCGTCCGCGATCAGGGCGACTACCTCCAACTTGCAAACACGATCCTGGCGGTCCAGGTCGCAGGAGATTGAGCTATGACAGCGAGTATTCGAACCGAGTCCTTGACCAGGCAGTTTGGAAACGGAGTCACTGCACTCCGCGATGTCTCGATCACGATCGCTCCTGGAGAGTTTGTGGCTCTCATCGGGAGGAGCGGGAGCGGGAAGAGCACCCTCATGAACATCCTGGGGGGGCTTGATGCCCCTACCAGGGGTTCTGTGTACTTTGATGATGATGAAGTCGACTATGCGGACCGAAAAAGGCTGATCCATCTCCGGAGAACCGAGGTGGGGTTTGTCTTCCAGCAGTTCAACCTGATCCCGACTATCACCGCGATCGAGAACGTCGCCTACCCCCTGCTCTTTAACTACACCCCCTGGGAGGAACGAAACCAACAGGCGCAACGTCTGCTGAAACTTGTTGGCCTTGCAGACCGGGCCGATCACCTCCCCCACGAGCTCTCAGGCGGGGAGCAGCAGAGGGTGGCGATTGCACGGGCCCTCGTAGGGGATCCCCATATCGTCCTCGCCGATGAGCCGACAGGTAACCTCGATTCAAAGACCAGTGCCGAGATCTACAGGTTGATGCGCACGATCAACCAGGATCAGCAGGTCACCTTCCTCGTCGTGACCCATGAACGGGAAATGGCCTCCTACTGTGATCGGACCATCGAGCTCCGGGATGGGAGGGTGGTGGCATGATCGGCAGGGAGGTTGAGTTCCTGAGGTTATCTGCACGCCAGCTCCGCAGCAAGCGTCTTCGCGTGGTGCTCACGGTCATCGGGATCGCGATCGGAGTGGCGGCGATCATCGGGGTCGTCGCGCTCGGCGAGGGGATCCGGTACCAGGCTATCGAGACGGTCAAGACACAGTCAGACCTCACCCTCATCGAGGTCCATCCACAGACCGACCAGGAGGTGACTCAGCTCATCACCCAAGCGCGCGTGGATCACCTCCGCTCTATTCCCCATGTGACCGCTGCAGCTCCCGTCTTCTCCGATTCGTATGCCACAAAGAAACAGACGTTTCTCCAGATCTTGGCGGTGAGAGCTGATGAGATCGATGAGGTGCTCCGCCTCAAATACACCAGCGGAGGGGTCTTCTCTCCCGGGGCGAATGAGGTGGTTGTGGGCGCTGATCTCGGGACGATGCTTCAGAGAAACGAGGGGATCCGGATGGGCGATCCGTTCATCGCCATGGTGCGGGAGTATGATGAGCAGGGGATGCCCAGCGATAAAGAGGTCTCGCTTGCGATCGTGGGAACTCTGGGCGGTCGGGATGATAAGTTTGACCGGATGATGCTCATCGATATGGAGAGTGCAGCAGCGATCCGGGGGAGTGGGCAGGGCTACGATACGGTCTTTGTCAGGGTTGATGACCCCGACCGGGTCTTTTCTGTTGTGGACCGTATCACCAGCCAGGGGCTTGAGGCGTCGGGTGCGTTTGAGCAGATCCGGGCGGTCAACCAGTTCATGGACGCTGTTATGATCGTCTTTATGATCTTTGCCGCCTTTGCACTGGTGGTGGGGGGGATGATGATCACCACCACCATGACGACCTCGGTGTATGAGCGGACAAGGGAGATCGGGATCACGATGGCCATCGGGGCGTCAGAGAATGATGTGATCCGGCTTGTGCTCTACGAGTGCCTGCTGATCGGGGTCATCGGGGGGGCTCTGGGCGGAGTCTTTGGTGCCCTCTTCACATCGGTGATGAACGTAGCCGGCAGGCCGTTTATCATCGCCCAACTCGGCCCAGAATTCTCCAGCATCTTCGGGAGCGAGATCGCGCGGCTTTCTCCAGGCCTGCTCCTTGCCGGGCTCGGGATCGCGGTCGTATTCTCTCTCGTGGCCGGGATCTACCCTGCTAGAAAAGCGACCCGGATGAACCCGGTCGAGGCGATCCGAGGATTTACGTGACCGTTTGAGACATTAGCACACGTACCCCTGCGGGATTGAAGACATCTCTCTTCATCTCGCACTATTTCAGAACCTGAAGTATATTGTGCGAGATATGGAACCCGGGCGATGGCATGGTCATATCCGGGCGGTAGCGTTGTTGTTCATGAACAATGCACGTTACGTCGAACCAAATCACACAATTTTTTCAAAAGTGTTATTAAATGGGAGGGTAAGTGTCATTATAGCTACTGTTACGCTCATCCCCACGCTGCGTACCAGGAGTCAGCGAACGACACGACGGAGATGATGAAACTGGTGAATCATAGGATTAGATCGGGACATATTCCCGCAGCAATTGCTCTGGTGATGCTCCTCCTCTTTGTCACGCCGGTGATGGCGGATGAGTGGGTGGGTGGCATCCCCCTTAAGACCATAGAGAGCGGCGTTGTCTCGGGTGGACTGTACCACGATGCTGCGTTCGGGTTCAATTCCGCGGGACCCAATGGCACCATCAGTGACGGTGGAAAAACAGTCGAGAAAGTGTTTACACTGCCCCCCCACACGGGAGTACAATGGGCCCAGCTCTATGTTGCTGTCTATTGCGGCAACATGAAGGAGAATCGTCAGGCGAATCTGGAGATCCAGTTTGGCGGTGACGGGGATAGCAGCTACAGCCAGACCTGGAACGAGCATCTGGATACTGAATACGGATTTCCAGGAGAAGGGGGAAGCGGTCCCGTTGACCTGGATAACGGCAGCCGTGTCACGGGTGATTACCTCTACTGGTACGACGTGAAGGATATGATCCGTGACACGAGCGTGAAGGCTCTGGTGAAGACTTCGAAGCCGGAAGGGTATACCGGGACGTTTGACGGCCGTATCAAGCTCGTGGCCCTCGTTTTCGCCTATGAGGACGGGTCAACCGATCAGGTTCATTACTGGATTAACCAGGGGCATGACGTAGCGTCAGGGAATGATCCTGGATATATAGGCAAGACCTCATTCGATATCTCTGGACTGGGTGAGGTCGATCCTGATTCAGCAGAACTCACGATCTTCCACATGGCAAGTGCCAATGCGGATATGTGGATAAATGGCAAATCGGTTACCGGTACGAGTCCTCAAGGGAGCTATTCTGGATCAAACCAGTGGGATGTCCTTGACCAGATCGGTGAGTCTAGCATCAATTTTGAGTACCAGAATGCAGTGGGCTATTACAAGCTACCTCTCGCCTTCCTGAGCGTCCAGTGTAGCAATGAACCTTCGGGCCTCCTCCCCGATCTTACTATAGCCGGCACCGTCAACCCTGTGCCCTCGACCGCGGTCTTTGCACGGGAGCCTAACCTCGTCCGGATCACAAACATCAAGAACGCTGGCCCCGGTGCGGCCACGAATATACCGGTTGCCCTCTACGCAAGTGACATCGACGCGACCATCCCGGTCAACACAACGATCATCGGTGCACTTGAAAGCGGTGCCCAGACCACTGTGACACTTATCGATCCAACCATCCGCGACCTCGAAGGCGGCACGGTGACCTACACAGTCGTCATCGACCCTGGAAACACTATCGATGAGGTCGACAAGACCAACAACAACGAGATCAGCATCGCAAAGCCCGTGCGTTACAACGGCTACAAGGGCAAAGGCATATACTGGGAAGCGGGCAGCAACATCACCACCAAACAGATCTACGACCTCCGGGGTGACATTGCCTACACCACCCAGCCCGAGAGTGCCTACAAAGCCGCAGGCTGGACCACCCGGACGGAGACCTGGACCGCAGACGATCTCTCCGTCCCGGCAGGTGCCGAGATTGAGGGGGCATTGCTCTACATCGCTTACAACTGGGATCAGACTCCAGGGAATGTACCAGATGTGACAGCGACCTTTAATGATGCCCAGCTCACGTTCGGCACCCCTTACACGGATAAGATCAACTTCGGCGGTTATGCGGACTGCAAATACGGCCTCTACCCGGCGATCAATGTCACGAATCTCTTTGCCCTTGACGGAGATAACACCCTCGTCATGACCGCGAACGCTGGCAACAAGCAGGCCCTCTACCCAAGCACCCTCGCGATCATTTACTCTGATCCGACTGCGACCAGAAAGCGGATCATCATCAACGAGGAATGTGACCTGCTCGCATACTCTGAGTCCAGTTACGGCACCTCCATGGAGGAAGCGACCGCCTACGTGCCCTTCCCCGATGTGGAGGCTGTAAACGTCCAAAAAGCCACGCTCCACAGTTTCGCCGGCAGTGCCGGACCAAGCGAGGGTAACCTCCTCTTCAATGGCGATACAGTGGCAACCAGCGCTTGGAAAGGGACCGCCAACACCTGTGAGGCGTTCGTGGCTGACGTGACGGCCCACCTCACTGCGACCGGGAATGAGGCCGCCGTCCAGAGCACCGACAGCGGCGGCATGTGCGCCTGCCACCAGTTCCTGGTCATCGAGTATACCAATGGGGCCACCGCTCTCCCGGACCTCATTATCTCGGCCATCACCCCGAACGCGGGTGCCGGTGACCTCATGTTCGCGAACGAACCGAACATGATCTCGGTGACGGTGAAGAATCAGGGTGAGGCAGACGCCGGTTCCTCCGTGCTCGCGATCGAGATCGACGGCACCGTGTACACCGAAGAAGTCGGCACACTCGCTTCTGGCGTGAATGAGACGGTCATTATCACGCATGATGCCGAGTATGCGCACGGCGCATCGGTCAGCGTTACCGCGACTGCGGACTCCGGAGATGAGGTCGATGAGGGTGACGAGGCCAACAACGCCCTATCGCTCGACCTGTCTGTCTATGACAATGGTTACAAAGGCAAGCGCTGGACGCCAACGCTGGGTGGCGACATGGCGACCCAGGCGACGTTTGATGGCCGGTATGGTCTCGTATATTCACACGGTGATTCGACCTATAAGGGCGCCAAATGGCCAGAACAGACGGTGACCTGGTCGGCAGATGACCTGCTGATCCCCGAGGGCGCGACCATCACCGATGCCCGGCTCTACCAGAGCTGGGGCTGGAACAAGATGACCGAGGATCCTGCGCCCAGTGTGGTCTTCAACGATATCGACGTTGAAGCACCGGTCGCGACCTACAAAGATCGGAAGAACTGGGGAACTTACGATTACCCCTACGGTTTGTATGTGTATAGCGTGACCGACCAGTTCGATGCCGCCGGCAACACCCTGACCATCACGCCGGAGGCGGATAATGATTACTTCCTCTACGGGGCCTACCTGGTCGTCGTCTACGAAGACCCGGCGACCACCGAGAAGCGGATCCTGATCAACGAGGAATTTGATATGGTCTGCTCGCGTGCATCGTACTCGGTGGATGATGAAGAAGCAACGGTCTATGCGCCGTTCTCCGGCGTCAACACCACCGATCTTGCCGGTGCCCAGGTGATCGCAGTCCTCGCCAGCGCCGATGAGAAGGAGAAGAGCAAGTTCTTCTTCAACGACCAGGAATACCCCGGGTTCTGGGAGGACTATCAGTCCGCCCAGCAGATCGGGTTCTCGGTCTATGATGTGGCAGGTGCTCTCCAGGACGGGGCAAACGAGGCCCGGCTCCAGAGCTTTGATGCGGGTGCCAATGGCGACAACATGTATGCCCTGACCGCCATACTGATCGCCGAGTACACCGAAACCACTCTTCCCGATCTCGTGGTCACCGGCATCGCCCCGAACGCCGGCGAGATCTTCGCTCACGAACCAAACAACATCACCGCAACTGTCGCTAACATCGGTGATGCGGCTGCAGGCACTTTCGACCTGAAGTTTGCGATCAACAGCGATACCACTGTGGTCTCAATCGCCGGGCTTGCCGCGAATGCCACGACGACCGTCGAGATCACCGATCCTGTGATCCGCTCATTCGACGATGTCGTGACAATTACCGTCACTGCCGATGCTGCAGATGCAGTCCTCGAAGCGGACGAGACGAACAACACAGCAACCGTCACCAAAACTGTCGTCTACAACGGTTACAAGGGTAAGCGCTACACTGACGGTGACGATCTGACGACACGGGCATCCTTCTCGGGTCGATATGACATTGCCTACTCCGCCGGGGACACCGCATACAGCGGAGCATCGTGGACCGAGCAGACAAAGACCTGGACTGCAGACGATCTCCCTATCCCGACCGGTGCCACTGTTGTGAGCGCCCGGCTCTACCAGGGTTATTCTTACAACAAGATGGAAGACGATCCGGCTTTCACGCTCTCATTCAATGATAACGTGGTCACCCCCTCGGCAACGTACAGCGACATCAAGAGCTTCGGGTCGTACAGTTACCCCTACGGAATGTACGTCTATGACGTAACCGAAGAGTTCGATCCGGCCGGAAACAGCATGAAGCTCACTCCTGAGGCCGAGAACAATTACGCCATCTACGGTGCCTACCTTGTCGTTGTGTATGAAGATGCCTCGGCGACCAGGAAGACCATCCTGATCAACGATGAATTCGATATGCTCTACGCCTACCCCACCTACGCGGCCACTTCCGATGAAGCGACGGCATATGCGCCCTTCACGAACGTTGATACCGACGATATCCTGAGCGCCCGGGCGGTTGCCATCCTCTACTCTGCCGGCGATGCCGGTAAGAGCAAGTTCTTCTTCAATGACCAGGAGTATGCTGGATTCTGGACAGACTACCAGACAGACCCGCAACTTGGGTTCTCGGTCTATGATGTGACAGGTGCTCTCCAGGACGGGGCAAACGAAGCCCGACTCCAGAGCTACGACTCCGGCACGAGCGGCGATAATATGTACGCAGCCACCGTCATCCTGGTCGCCGAGTACACCGAAACCACTCTTCCCGATCTCGTGGTCACCGGCATCACCCCGAACGCCGGCGAGATCTTCGCCCACGAACCAAACAACATCACCGCAACTGTCGCTAACATCGGTGATGCGGCTGCAGGCACTTTCGACCTGAAGTTTGCGATCAACAGCGATACCACTGTGGTCTCAATCGCCGGGCTTGCCGCGAATGCCACGACGACCGTCGAGATCACCGATCCTGTGATCCGCTCATTCGACGATGTCGTGACAATTACCGTCACTGCCGATGCTGCAGATGCAGTCCTCGAAGCGGACGAGACGAACAACACAGCAACCGTCACCAAAACTGTCGTCTACAACGGTTACAAGGGTAAGCGCTACACTGACGGTGACGATCTGACGACACGGGCATCCTTCTCGGGTCGATATGACATTGCCTACTCCGCCGGGGACACCGCATACAGCGGAGCATCGTGGACCGAGCAGACAAAGACCTGGACTGCAGACGATCTCCCTATCCCGACCGGTGCCACTGTTGTGAGCGCCCGGCTCTACCAGGGTTATTCTTACAACAAGATGGAAGACGATCCGGCTTTCACGCTCTCATTCAATGATAACGTGGTCACCCCCTCGGCAACGTACAGCGACATCAAGAGCTTCGGGTCGTACAGTTACCCCTACGGAATGTACGTCTATGACGTAACCGAAGAGTTCGATCCGGCCGGAAACAGCATGAAGCTCACTCCTGAGGCCGAGAACAATTACGCCATCTACGGTGCCTACCTTGTCGTTGTGTATGAAGATGCCTCGGCGACCAGGAAGACCATCCTGATCAACGATGAATTCGATATGCTCTACGCCTACCCCACCTACGCGGCCACTTCCGATGAAGCGACGGCATATGCGCCCTTCACGAACGTTGATACCGACGATATCCTGAGCGCCCGGGCGGTTGCCATCCTCTACTCTGCCGGCGATGCCGGTAAGAGCAAGTTCTTCTTCAATGACCAGGAGTATGCTGGATTCTGGACAGACTACCAGGCAGACCCGCAACTTGGGTTCTCGGTCTATGATGTGACAGGTGCTCTCCAGGACGGGGCAAACGAAGCCCGACTCCAGAGCTACGACCCCGGCACGAGCGGCGATAATATGTACGCAGCCACCGTCATCCTGGTCGTGACCTCACTGCCGCAGGGCGACCAGACAACGGACGTATCCCTCGAGATCCCCGGCTGCAACGTGACCACGGGTGATGACGGCAAGTCTCGTGTCCGCATCGACATCTCAGGAGCTCAGGTAGCAGGAACCACCATCACCATCCCGCAGGAGGCCTACACCCTGACGATCGAGACGGATGAAGTGCCCGCCAAGGATGAAGGCGGCACAATCACCGGAACGGTCACAAAGATCCGGCTTGATACGAAACCGATCGTCACGAAACTCGATACGGTCGGTGCAGTCAACGCCTCCATCTCGGCGAGCCTGACCCATCTCCCGGCGGAAGCCAGCCTCACAACGACCGTCTCACAGGACGTCGCCCCCGATGCACGGAGCGCTTTCCAGCTCGCCGCCTCCGACAGCGGGCTGAACCTTATCGATGTTGCGTATACCCTGAGCATCGTGAGGACAAAACTCGAGAACACCCGGGACATCGCAGACGCCACCATACGGATGAGCGTCAGCCCTGGGTGGGTCGCCGACCACGCCGGTGACGCAAGCATGGTCCGGATCATCCGGTTCGCAGATGACGGCACCCATGAGATCCTTACAACAAGACTCACTGGCACCGATGCCAGCGGCAACCTGATCTTTGAGGCCAATTCCCCGAACGGGTTCTCAGTCTTCGGGTTAGCCAGCGTCTCTGCACCCTCGCAGCCCACCCAATCCCGGAGCAGCAGCGGCGGTGGCAGCGGCACCCTGACATCGGTCGGTGCGGCAAGTAACCTCAAGGTCGGCGACCGTGCAGTCATATCGATGGACAGGACAGCCGTCTCGGCGATCACCTTCACCGCGAAGAACCCGATCAAAGACGTCATGGTGACCATGGCAAAGGGCTCGCTCCCACGGGACGCGAAACCTCCGGCCGGCACGGTCTACCAGTACATTGAGGCGACACTCTACAGAGCAGCAGAGGAGGACCTCAGCACCGTCCAGTTCCGGTTTGCGGTGCCGACCGATTGGCTTGCGGCGCAAAGCTGCACTAAAGATGGAGTCGAATTCTTCCGTCTCACCGATGACGGCTGGCAGGAGGTCTCAATCGAGGTGCTCGGCGAGGAGAATGGCAACGCCATCTTCACAGCAAATCCTGAGGGATTCAGTCTCTTCGCTATCACCGCAACCGGGAAATCCCCTGGCGCCACCGAGCCAACGCAGGAGTCCACCGGTACCGTGACAACACCTCCGGCGGATGTGACGACACCCCCAGCCGGCACAACCACCCCGACGACACCGCCACCCACCCCATTCCCGGCCTGGGTGGCGGTCATGGCACTCGGGGTGTCTCTCCTCCTGGTGAGGAGGAGAGCCTGACCATTTTTTTAGGTTTCGCTGTGGCAGTTTTGATGCAAACCTTCTGATAACGTCTAGCGAACCCTTCCTCCACCTCTCCTACCGCCTTTCCCATCCACCACCCAAACCACGGCAGGTACTCAGATTTCACTCTCTCCTTGCGGCAGCACTGCACCATCCCCGCCCAGATTATAGACCTGATCACACGCAGCCTCCTCTCGTATCAGAGATCGGGGATCAGGTAGCTCTTCGTAGAAGACGAGTACTCCGGCGGAGAGGTGCCGCCCTTCAGGCTCCGGGCAAACTCCTCGCCCCCCCGGATGAGCTTCTCCGAGACGTATCTGCCCAGTACCCGTAGCGGCCAGCTGCCGGTGTAGACAGCATCCCTGAGACCGCGGGCCAGGCGCACATCATGTTCGATGCAGGAGCCGAGGAGCGCCCAGTGGGCAGGCGTCATCTTCTCCACCGTGAAAGACTCCGCCAGCGAGAGCCCTGAGTCCCCCATAGCAACAAAATTCATGGGGACCAGGAACACCCGGAGATCTTTGAGCTCATCCACCAGCTCCTGGGTCATCAGAACATCTTCCTCCGTCTCCCCCGGCAGACCGACGACCATGGTGCAGGCGAGCACCCAGCCGGAATCGCTGAGGTGAGAGAGGCTCTTCACGACGATATCATGCCAGATATTGGGTTTTGCCGGCAGGCTCTTCCCCCGCATGTGCTGCTCCATCAGACGGGGGCTCCCCGTCTCGATACCGGTCTGGGATCCGATCCAGGATGTCTTTGGCAGCGCAAGAACCCTCTCTGATACCTGATCCACCAGTTCGGGGTGGTGGTAAGCAGTGGCAAGCGCGATATGGCTGCAGGCAAACGACTCCACCCCCTCGATGGCAACCACCCGATCCACCAGACTCACCACCTTCTCCGGATCCGCTGCAATCGTCCTTGAGCCGTAGCGCAACATATCCTCGGAGTGGAGGAGCGCCGAAGTGCACCCGGCCCGCACATTCACCTCGACATCCCGGACGATGTGATCGACGGGCTTATGCACCACTCTCAGGCTCCCCGGGGTACAGAAGGCGCAACCCCTCCCGCATCCCCGCGAGATCTCCACAAGGCCATGGATTGTCGGCCGCAGTATGTTCGGGATACGGTCAACCGGAACATCTTCTCCCTGGATAATGCTTGGGACATCTTCACCATCCAGGATCTGCCGGCAGGCGCGGGGCATCGAGATCTCCCCCATACCCATGTGGATGTGGTCGATCCGCAACTTCTCCATGACCGCAGGGTCTGAGACCTGCCAGGCTCCTTTGCCCCCGACGATGGTCGTGGCATCGGAGAGGAGTGGGTTTCTCATAAGCTCCAGAAACTTGATACGGTTATACGGCGGACCGGTCCGCGCAATGTCCACAAACGTCGATGTCGGCGGATTGATCCCCAGAGGATCGTGCGCCCCGATCGCTACAATACGTGTCTCATCGCCGATCATCTTCTTGAAGTCCAGGGGATGGACCACAGCAACCTCCTCTTCCGAGAAGCCATCGCGGATGAACGATGCCTCAAGGGTCCGCAGACCCAGGTCCGAGTAGACCGCCCTCCCCTCCTCTCTCTTCACGGGAGGGGCGAATGCGTAGAAGAAGAGCCAGTCCGGCAGAATGCCCTGAGGGGCACAGGTGGAGAAACCAAGAAACATCCCGCCCCGGTAGGTGCTCATCATCGTCTCATCGGCGGTGAGAATGATCGTTGGAGAGTGTTCCATACATGCCACCTTCCGCCCGGGAGGGGAGGGGAGCATATTTATGTTTACCGAGGGTGGTGGGGGGAGACGTCTCCACGGCCCCTGACAGGAGAGGCCGTGCAACCGGACATCCGGGAGAGGGGGAAGTATTTTAATGGGTAGCTCCTCTAAAGGAGCCTCTCAACCAGGCGCCAGATGGGAGGATGGAATGGTTTTTTGGGAGAGAGTTCGTGGGGCAAAACCCTTTCAGGATCATGGGCGCTGGGGATCCCCTCCACGGGATCGCGGCTATACATCGGCACAGATGCCACCCCGACTGGCTTTCTCGCGCCGATCCCTCCTCACATGGGGGAGGGGTGGGGGCCTGTAGAAGGGACAATGGCACCACCCACACCATCGCGCCCCCGGTGGGGGAGGGAAGTAGCCGGCATAGACCTCACGGTATTCGCCCTCGCGTTTGCACGGATGGGGGATGCCATCGGAAACTCCATCCTGATCATCGTCATCCCCCTCATGATCGTGCAGCTACCCTCGCCCCTCCTCCCCATCCCCGAACCCGAGCGGGTCGGTGTGCTGATCGCACTCTACGGGTTCCTTGCCGCATTCGTCCAGCCCATCGGTGGAGCCCTCATAGACCGCACAAACCGGCACAAGATATTCATCCTGATAGGCCTCGCCACGATGGCCGTATCCACATCCGGATTCTCCTTTGCCACCACGTTCCTCGACCTGCTGGCACTGCGTGCGCTCCAGGGCATCGGGTTTGCGTTGACGATCCCGGCATCCGTTGCGATCGTCACGATCGTGACCCAGAAGACGACCCGCGGCGAGTCGATGGGAATCTATAACAGCTCACGGTTCCTGGGCTTTACCGTAGGCTCCCTGATCGGAGGATTCCTCTACACGACCTACGGGCCGGATATAGCCTTCTATACCGGCACCGGCTTCATCGTCCTTGCCATCATCCTCGTGCAGGCCTTTGTGCAGGAGATAGAGGTGCCAGATGAGGAGACGGTCCCGGCAGAGAATAAGGTGAAGCGGAGAAGCCCGTTCAGCCTCCCGGGCTCCGATTTCATCTCCTCCGGGATCGGGGGCCTTGGGTTTGCCGTCTTTCTCATGGCCAGTGCATTCGCCATGCTGGTCACCCTGGAGCCACAGTTCAATATCCGCCTCCATGAGACGGCGTTTGCCTTCTCCATCGCGTTTGCCACCCTCTCAGCGACCCAGGTGGCGCTCCAGTACCCCATCGGGAGGATATCGGATCGGTGGGGGCGAAAACCGTTCGTCGTAGCAGGCCTCCTGATCATAGCCCCGGCGATCGCTGGCCTGGGGTTCATCCATACAACCACCCAGCTCATCGGTCTGCGACTCTTACAGGGGATCGGCACCGCTGCCGTCGCAGCACCGGCCTTCGCGCTCGCCGGGGATCTCTCGAAGAGAGCAACACAGGGCCGCCAGCTCAGCGTCGTCACCACCGGGTTTGGTCTCGGTCTTGCCCTCGGTCCGCTGATCGCCGGGTTTCTCATACCCTATGGGTTTGAGGTGCCTTTCCTGCTCGGCGCCGCCCTCTCAGTCTTCGGGGCATGGGTGGTCTACCGCTACGTGCCCGAGACCGTGGAGCGGGAATCCGGCGACCGGCCTTCATGGTGGCCCTTCTCCCGGAGAAAATAAGTAGTTCGGGTCTATCTTCTGCAGTGAAACGAATGTACACGGAACGGCCTCACGGAACCTCCCGGGCATCGATGCGGCATCGGGATACGTTGCTGGCATACCTGGAGCTGACCAAACCGAAGGTGGTGCTCCTCAACCTCCTCGTCGGGCTGGTCAGCTTCATCCTCGCCACCCCGGCTCCACCCCTCATCCCCCTCTGCATATTCCTTGTCACGGGGTACCTGGTGGCGGGGGGATGCGGCGCGATCAACTGCTGGTATGACCGGGATATCGACCGACTGATGACAAGGACCGCAGAGAGGGCCATCCCCCGGGAAGTCCTCTCCCCGCGCCAGGTGCTCCTCTTCGGATCGGCCCTGCTGGCGGCGGGGCTCCTGGCAGCTGCATTAGCCCTCTCTGCCCTCACGGCCGTCATGATGGCTGCGGGCGCCGGCACCTACATCATCCTCTACACCATCTGGCTGAAACGGACGAGCCCCCTGAACGTGGTGCTGGGCGGAGCGGCGGTATGCTTTGCCGCGTTTGCGGGGTGGACCGCCGCAGGCGCCCAGTTCCCGACGCTCACCCCGGTGATGATCGCGCTCCTGGGATTTTTCTGGACGCCAGGACACTTCTGGGCGCTCGCCACGTATCGGGACGATGACTACCGTCGTGCCCACATCCCCATGCTCCCTGCCCGGGCGGGGCGATACACCACGGCTCGGGCCATATGCACCTGGAACGCGGCGACCGTGGGCCTCACCCTCCTCATACCGGTCCTGACGACGATCGACCGGCTCACTCTGGTCGTGATGGTCCCGGCCGGCCTGCTCCTCCTCTACCTCAGCAGGGGGCTCCTCAGGTCACCGTCTGATGGTGAGGCGGTGCGCCTCTTCTCCTTCTCGATCGTGTACCTGATGAGCGTGCTGCTCGCCCTCCTGGTGCTGGCAGACGGCCTGCCGACGTTGTAGGGGGAGACCGCCCCGTAGCGATCCACCCGAATGCAACCCCCTCGATCACTCTTCGCCTCCGCTGGTCGCGGCTCTGGCCGGCGAGGCGTCCCTCTGAGTGCCGGGATCGGATGAGCGGAACGAGAGGATCGCCGCGACCGTGTAGATCGCTGCACCAAAGAGCCACATGACGGCACCCCCCATCTGCTGATCCTCAAGCAACGTGATGCCCGGCAGATGGGCGGTCGAGGGGTACAGGTAGATGATCTGGCTCTGGAAGGTGATGATCACACCGAGGATCATCCCCTGCATGGCCCCGGCGAGGAGATACAACGCCTTGCCCTCGTTCGTCCTTATGGTGGGGAGGCCCAGCCGGGATCCAGGCATGAGCGGGGCCCAGTATGCGAGAAACGCAATGAGTATGGATATATGTTCGAGGGTATGCACGGGGACATCGACGAGCGTGATATCATACGGGATGGGGATGTGCCAGAACCACAGGACGGCCGTGGAGAGGGTAAACGCCACAACTGGTTGAGAGATCTCGGAAAAGCCCCGGCGAAGCGCCCGATACAGGGACCACCTCTCCCGCTCCTCGGGCGGTATCCACCACAGGAAGAACTCAGCGGCGAGGAGCGATGGTGCAAGCACCCCGAGCAGGATCATATGGTAGATCATATGCAGGGTGAAGGACTCCTCGAGGGTCGGCCGGAGGAAGATCATGACGGCGAGGGCCACCACCGCGGTGAAGCTGGCAAGGACCTTTATGAATCGATTGGAGCGGCCTCTCCCCTGGCCGGCTCCAGGCTTCTCACTCCTGTCCATGCGCCGCACCCCCTGGAAGGAGTATATCCACAGGACCCTTTGTGCGCTCCCAGGCCCGGGTCAGCCGCGACAGCATGGTATAGCCTATCCAGATGATACCGCTGCCAAGAAGAAGGATGAAGGGGACCGCAGTCATGGCGAATGCCTGCCACTCGGGCAGGTGCACGGCATACCGCCGGGGAATACTGAACGCCCCGGATGCAAGGAACACGAGGGTAAACCCGGCCCCTCCGACCCCATACGCCACAGCGGCGTACCGCGTGCGGGGACCATCCCTGGTCCCCGAGAGGGTGCGGGTGATGAAGAAGAAGAAACCCCAGAGGAATATCACCGCGCCCAGGAGGAAGTACGTATGGAAATGGCCGGGGATCCAGAGGGTGTTATGCATCACCTGGTTGACGGCGATGGTTGCATCGAGCGCCGCAGCCATACCCCCGAACATCCACCCCCAGAGACCAATAGCGAGGAGGATGGTGGTCACATCCCACCGGATGCCCGAGTGGTAGTACTGGGAGAGACCTCCAAACAGCGTGATCAGGATCACCGGTATCACCGAGGCATAGGTCCCGAACTGGCCCACCACCTGAAGCCCCAGGGGCTGAGCGAAATCCTGGTACAGGTGGTGGAGGTAGATGATCGGAACGATGAACGTGATGGAGTTGAGGGCGAGGACGTAGGCAAGACCCAGCTTCCAGGGCCGGCCGGTGTAGGCGGGGAGGAGGAAGTACATCAGTCCGGCGGCGAAGTAGATGGTCAGGTTCACCAGGAGATGACCGAAGAGGTAGTCAAAGTTCTTCATAAAGAGCACATCGATGCTCTGCACCACCCCGGAGGCCTGCAGCCAGAGAGGGATGAGCCAGATGTAGCCGGCCACAACGCAGACGACGCCGGGGATCGCGACGGCCATCGCGAGCACATCCAGGATGGTCAGGTTCTCCTGGTGGGCGGTCCTGCGAAAGATAAGGGGCCACCCGAGTGCGTTTCGGATCCCGCCATGGGCGCGGGATACCGAGCGGATGAGCAGGACACAGTAGATCAGGAGCCCGATGAGGACAAATCCTATGCCGATCGTCACCCCCACCACACCCCAGAAGGCATATCCACCATGGAACGGCAGGGGGTAGAGTGCGGTCCAGGCCGCCGCAAACCCCCCTCCCAGGGTGCTGAAGAGGACGAACATCATCCCCGTGAAGAAAAAGAAGAAGGTCGTCCACAGCCAGCGGAGATCCAGGGTCACCCTCCGCCCGATGACGGCGGCAAACCCCCCAAGCGATCCCAGCAGAGCAAGAGAGACCATGGAGAGACCGTGCAGGGTCATGACCTGGTAGAAATGTTCGGGCGCCAGGAGGTCCAGGAGGCCCGACTGCTCTATCCTCATGGAGAGGCCGAAGATCCCCATGACGACGAACATGACGAAGGCAAACGTCATGCTGACCAGGGTGAAGCGGAGCACAGCCCCGTAGTTGTCGGGCAGGGTGGAGTGATCTGCGCTATTCGACATTGAAGAAGGCCTCCATCCCCCAGTGGTCCACCCCGCAGTACTCCAGGCAGTGGATGCGGTGCTGGCCAGTCTTGGTGAAGTTGAAGATCAGGCGGTTGGTGTACCCGGGCATGGACTGGGTCTGCGCGATGATCTGCCCGTCCGGATCGTAGATACCGAAC
>FZPS01000201.1_pt127 | contig 44320 bp, 39 predicted proteins | sample 1817821 | NCBI WGS metagenome assembly FZPS01 (sample SAMEA104158645, study PRJEB21678) | metagenome | place: Germany | collected 2015-04-21 | reverse complement strand
ATATAACTTACGGAACTGGACTTTGGAGTATGAAGGCCCAGTCTTTTCTGACGGCAATAACTGCAAATATTGTCAAGATTACAAAACTAGTAGCTACAGTATAGAGGGAATATCCCTTTATTCTTTACCAAAAGGCTTATTAAAGTGATTTAAATTTAAAAAATTGATATAGAGCCATTTTTAAATTTAAAATCAAAATTCCAATCAAATAAACGGTTGATTTTTCAGCAGCTTCTAATCCTACTGCAAGATAAACATTTGCTTCTGTCATACCACCTCTGTTCTGAAGTTCCTTAGCTATTCCTACCAGAGTCAACAAATAGAACTCATTATCTTCAACTTTTGAATCTTTAACCTTAGATCTTCTTGTACTGATTGAATAACACTTACCTTCATACTCCAATACATCCTTAAAGAATGTCGGTGATGGATTTTCCTCTATTGCCGATGGAAATACTGTTGTTAAAGTCTTAATTTGACTCCATCCATGATCAATTCCCACAACTTCTATGTTATTTGTCATAATAATATCTCTCCTTATCCTAAATTTCTGATTCCACATTTTTTTCATTTGCTTTCTTTTCTACAATTTCTTTCATACAGGGAAAACAATATAATTCGCTTTGTTTATATGGACAATCGGTACATTTGCTTACTTTTTGCGGTTCAGGCTTTTTAACAATTTTTTGTTCCTTGTAACATTTGCTGTTCATACACCTGCTATCATTTCCCCAAAAGTAATGACACTTCATACATGATTTCAAATCCTTATCAAACTTTTTCTCTGCTCTCTCAGCTGCACTTATCTTATAATTAGTTTCCTTTTTGACCTTCATATTGCACATCCTCCTTGAAGATAAATGCATTATGAAATTCTTCTAATCTTTCGTCTGCGTAGCCTGCTGCTTTTGCGAATGAAAAAATCGGAATTGTTATAATAACTGCTACCGCTATAATGATTCCAATCATTCTGCATCCTCCTTATTCTTTCATAGCTTTGCTATGTAAGGTGTACGCCGACTGTTTCAAGTCCCTTTTATGCCCCGTACACAAAGGAATGTTCTCATTCCTGGGAGTTACAGACGAGCCGCTAATGCGTTCACGACGCCTTATATGAAATAAAGCTATCTCCTCTATTGCCATTTCGAGGATAAGGTCGAACCTCTCGACCTCCATGGGTTTATTATCCATCCGCAATATTCGAATACCCTTTTACTAGGCTTGTTCCCTGCTTCTCGTTCTTCATTTCTCAATCCATCGAACTACTAATGTGATAACAGTGGTCTTGAACCCTCCAGGCGAATACCCCGAACTTTTACTCTTAATCTGTAACTGATATTCAGTTGTTTGTTCCTGCTCACGCTTGGAACATGTATATAATAACCTCATATCAAATTTCAGAACAGAAACTACACTGGTGTATTTTAATTATTTTTCACCAATATTTGGTGTTTCTTCTTGTTTTGAATATTTCTTATAGACATGCTTTGGTAAAGGTCTGAATGGTTCACGAAACTGTTCAAGATATTCATCAAATACTTCTACATTAATTAGGGCTGAATTTCCTACTTTATATATAGCATTTGCCTCTTTTGCCATAGTTATAATTCTTGTTTTTCCAATACTATAAATCACAGCACCTTCAGATGCATTAACGTACTTTTTCATTACATCTTTCGTTTGAGAATAGCATTTATACGAATATGCCATCACTCCACCTCCTAGTATAATAATGATGTAGTCAATTAAGACTACTTGGTTAATAAGTTTCTATATATCAGATAACAGAAGAAGGTGTTCTTCCTTCATCAGATGTTATCTATATTAATTATCATGTCTGACGGTTCCTGATAGACACCAATTAAAACATAAGGTATTATCTCCTTGGATAGGACAAAGAATGTTCACCTCCTTGGGAAGCTGACTCCTGTTAGCTGATACCTACAAAAGAGTCAATTAGTCCATTCGACAGGGTTTTATGTTTTAGCTGGTTGGGAGCCTGAAGGCAATACCCGAATAACACGCTAGGTTGTGTACCTGCCAGATTGGAAATGGATTCCTATCAGAAAGGAGCTTTTGCTCATGTCAAACAAAGTTATTTTTAATCTTGATGAATTATTCATCTCTGTTGGTATTGATGTTGGTGCTGACTTCTCTTGGATGTCTATTGTACTTCCAAACCAACAATTCGTAGGAACGCCATATAAAATCCTACACAATAGTATTGATTCCCTTTCAACCGCTGTTTCTAAAATAAAAGAAACAGAAGAGTTGTATTCCTTAGAAAGTCGCATCTTTCTGGAATCCACGGGAATTTATCATTACCCACTCTTCTGCTATCTTCGTGATAAGGGTTTTAACTGCTCCGTTATCAATCCTATCATCACTAAGAATAGCACAAACATGAACATACGAAAAGTACATAATGATCGTTTTGATTCAAAAAAAGCTGCTTTAGTTGGCTTAAAGCCTGATTTAAAGGTTTCTATTATGCCATCTGATCTTGCTCTTAACTGCCGTAATCTCTGCCGTGAATACTACAATTTAATGGATAACCGTAGTGCTTATGTGAATAAGCTTCAAGGTGAACTGCGTATGGCATTTCCTCAATATCTTGGTATATTTTCCAAGGTTACAATCAACACATCACTTACTTTACTAGAGACTTACACTTCTCCAGCTGCTTTTATTGAAGCTGATAAGCAAGAAATAATTGATACCATCAAATCAACTGCAAGGTTTGGACTTACATATGCTAAAGCCAAATATAATGCCATTATTCAAGCTGCAAATGAAGCACATGAGTTTGGATATATTATTGATAGCAATATCACCCGTATTCGCCTATATATCAGCTTCATTCGTAAATATGATGAAGAAATCAAAGGTATTCTTGATGCCATGCATGAACTTGTCGATTCCAATGAAGATAGCAACTTTGTAAAACAGATTCATCTAATCGAAACTTTCAAAGGTGCTGGTTTTTTATCATCTGTATCCCTCATGGGCGAGATTGGCGATTTCTTTGCATTTTCAAAACCAAAGCAATTGTTTGCTTATTTTGGTCTTGATCCAGCAGTAAAACAATCTGGTAAATTTGAAGGAAACAAAGTAAAAATGTCTAAAAGAGGTTCTTCCATAGCCAGACGTGTGATTCACACTCTAACTTTACAAAGTATAAGTATTTCGCGCAGTGGAGAAGCTAAAAACCCAGTTCTACATGATTACTACTTGGCTAAATGTGAAGCTAAGCCAAAGCTTGTTGCAATGGGAGCTGTCTCACACAAAGTATGCAACATGATATTTGCAATACTAAGAGACAAAAAACCTTTTGAAATCATTACGCCAAAGGAACATATCAAACAATACAATGCTGTCAAATGCGATAAGGCTGCATAAAATACTGCAATAACAACGAATTAATATCTTATAAAAAATGATATTTTCACCAAGGGGTAAGTGCGCCCTTTTTTCAGTCAAAAATAAATCCAAATATTTTTCATTTATCTATTTACATTTATTAGCTGGACTCTGGTTTCCATAGCGGATTTTTCATTTCTATCGCTTCCTCTCGAAATTGCTCCATATACTTATCAAATAGCTCTAAACTAACCAGTACTGTACCACCAGTTCCTTCATTAATTTTGTATACTGCTCCGGCTGCTCTAGCCATTTCAATAAAACGATGTCTACCAATACTATAGATAATCGAGCCTTCTCCGATTCTCACGTATTCCTTTTGAACCATTTTTAATGTACCTGGCACTTTTCGCATGTGCTTCATAAAATCCTCCAGTCTATCCATACGTATAAGTGTAATACGAGATAATTTATATAGTGCTTCTGCTGATTTTGCCAATGCAATTACATCGACCTCTTCTATATCTAAATTGATTGCTACATCTGTAATTCTCATATACCTAATACGAGATTTATCATTTCTAAAAGCATATATTGAATTAACTAACTCTACTGCCATCATGACACCTTCCTTACTTATAAAAATCATCATCTGTAATTCTAAATGTTTCCATGTATTCATCCAATATTTCAAGATTAACAAGCACCAACTGGTTTAGTTTGTAACAAGCATGTGCGTCTTTTGCTAATTGCTGAAATTTTGATAACCCCATATGATACATTTTTGCACCTTCTTCATAGCGTACAAACTTATCACGGATTACCTTCTTAGTATTCTTTTTGTTCTCCATAATGAACTCCTTTCAATCAATGACTGATTAATATTTGACTAATTTCCTATAACGCAAAAAAGAGGACATCTTCTAAATTTCTTTAGAAAATATCCTCTTAGCAGTGCTAATCTTATTAAATTAGATTCCAAACACATATTGTATATTCTTATACACTCTTACTTATGACTAAGAATTTTTTTGGTCAAAAATTGGTCAAATCCTATTTTGAAGTCCGCAACCCCTTGATTTTACTGGATTTATTTCTCGATGGTCTTCATCGTCGGGAACTTTTACAAGTTAATCGCCGATTGGCGACTTTTGCAATATTTCCGCGCCTTTCATTTTCTCAACTGCTAATCTTTTCGCACCTTTAAACACCTTTGAAAATATCAAAAACGGTGCAGTACACGGTGCATTTCTGCATATTTGTTGCAGTATTACAAACACGATATCAGGACTTTCCTTCCTACCATGTTTAGTTATTTTTGTTACTAGAAGAAATCAATCTTCTTTGATAATTCCTCCATAGATTGCTGCTGTCTATTAAAGTTAACCTCCGTATAGATATCCAGCGTTGTCTCAATGTTCTTGTGACCCATAATCACCTGGATCACTTTGACATTAGTTTCATTCTCACAAAGTCTTGAACAAAACGTATGTCTAAGCTGATGAACTGAAAAGTGTGGAATGATTACCGGTTCTCTATGCTCTCTCTTCGCATCTATAATCTCCTTGGCATTGTATGCCTCAGATATTCTTGTGATTGCTGAATTGATACAATGTGGGTTATGGAGATTTCCATTTTTGTTACTAAAAACAAATCCGGTCATTCCTTCCAATTCCACCACGCAGAACCCTGTTCGCTTTTGCAATTCATATTCATTTTTCAAAGCATCATATACCGTGTCCATCATAGGAATGTCACGAATACCAGCTTCTGTCTTTGGCTTCGATACTCCAAAGCTGCTTGTGCCATTTCTCGCATAATAGCTAACAGAATGATTAATGTTAATCTTTCGATTCCGAAAATCAACATCCTTCCAACGAAGTCCAATACATTCCCCTACTCTCATACCAGTTCCAAGTAATGTTACAAAGAGAGGATACCAGTGATAATACTCCGGCCAATAGCGAATCGCATCTATAAATGCTTTCTGCTGTTCCACCGTAAGAGCATGTCTAACACCCTTGTTCTTACCACTATTTTTCTTAATCTCTGCCATTACTCCTGATGTAGGATTTTTTCTAATCACATCATCTCTCACTGCCATCTCAAATAATGGATGCAAGATTGTGTGAACATTGTCTAAGGTGTTAATCGCTAGATTCTTTTCATTCAACAAATGATAGTAAAAATATTTCACATCCGTATACTTGATATCTGCAATTTTCTTAAACCCGAAATCTTCTCTCACAAACTTGTTGTACATATAGATATAATTGGAACGAGTTGTCTCTCGAAGATTGTACTTTGTTCCCATATACCTATCAAATGCCATATTGATTGTGGCGTGACCTCCGACGTAATAATCCAATCCATCCATCTGGTCTCGCATAAGCTGCTGTTCTTTTTCTCTAAGCTTAAATAAATCTTTTGAGTAAACGTATCTACGCTTACCGAATGGGTCTACATAGGTGTATATATACATCCCATCCTGTTTTCTTTGACTCTCACCTTTTAGTAAAACTCTTCCGCGAGAATCCTTTCGTTGCTTAACTTTAGCCATCGGCTCTCTCTCCTTCCTAATAATAGGAACGGAAAGAAAAATTTACTATTTGGTAGATTGAGTATCTTCTATATTATACAGTAACTCTAATCCTGCCAAAACGACCTGCGATATGGTCTGTTGATGTCTGTCGGCATATTGCTTAATCTTTTCATGCTCAGAAGGAGTCACACGAACACCTAAGACACTTTTCTTAGGATCTTCACTTTGTGGTCTTCCTCCTTTGTTTTTCATAAGCACTGCTACCTCCGTTTCATCATACATTTATTATACAACATCTTATGTTTTTGTTCAACAATAACTTTCATTATTCGCTGTATAAATTTGCCATATCCGGTAAATACTTTTTCGCCATTGACTCACATTCTCCTGGGATTCTAAACTGTGCTAAGTATCCTTCAAATATCTCTGTATTTACCAATACCTTATTCCCCATCTTATAGGTTGCTCCTGCAATTCTCGCATGCTCTTGAAACTTATTCAAGCCCATACTATACAGAACCATTCCCTCCTTATAGGTTACAAAATGTTTACGAATCTCCTTATTTGTTAAATCAACCTTTTTTTGCTGCATACTTTTTCCTCCTTTAATGTTGGAAGGAAAAATGTTTACCAAGCGATATGTCGGGTTACAACTCTTTATGTCACAACCTTAATCTATAATACTGCGAATATCAGGTTATGTCCAACACATATTTACTCTAGTTGTACATTGATACCAGGTCCGGAGTAAACTTTCTTGCCATTCCTTCATACTCTCCCGGAATTCTAAACTGTTCCAGGTACGCATCAAAAATGTCTGTGTTAACAAGAATCTTATTACCCATCTTATAGCTGGCACCTGCAATAGCGGTATGCTCTTTAATCAAATTCAAGCCCATGCTATAAAGCTCCATCGCTTCCTTATAGGTAACAAATTTCTTTCTCACCTGCGTATCCGCAAGATTATATTTTTTTCTTTCTTCCATGCGACTTCTCCTTTCCCAAAAGTATTCAAAGAACTCTTTCCGGCTCTTCTAACTACTATTTGGGTGGCAAAGTCGCTAATTACTAAAAAATACTATTATTTTTTTAATCCTAATATCTCAAGTATATTTCTTTTATTAGATTTATACATTTCTCGCTCTAAAACTCTCATCAGTTCTGCACAACTTGAGTATCTCTCATCCGGATTTGGACGAGTACATTTTTCTATAATTCGTTCTAATCCCTTACTATAATTTTGATTGTACTGTCTGATTGGTCTAGTTTCATATGGCGGTTCTACTGGATTCACTCCAGTCAGCAATTGATGCATAACCATACCCAATGCAAATATATCCGATTGTGGTACAGTCTTACCCATATACTGTTCTGGAGGGGCATACCCTTTTGTTCCTAAAACACAAATATCATCTAACCTCGGATCAAACTCCATTGCAATATCAAAATCAACCAACTTTACATTATCATTCTCATCTACCATAATATTTCTTGGTTTAATATCTCTATTAATAATCGCTGGATTCATTGAATGTGCATATTGAAGTGCTTCAGCTACCTTCATCGCATAATGTACAACTTGTTCGACGGATAAAATGCCACCCGAATTTGATGCTAATTTCTCTAAATTAACACCATCAACATATTCTAGAATAATAAATATATAAGTTTCATCTTCTATCTGCTCAACTACTTTTCTTATAAATGGATGATTTAATTTTTGTAATAATACAACCTCTCCAAGCAGTGCATCAAGAACTGTTTTATATTTTATTGACTCTTTTAAAATGCTTTTAACTGCAACATCTCTCTCAGACAAATCCTTAGCTCGATAAACATTTGTTAAACCACCCTTGCCAATGATTTCTTTTATAAGATACTTTCCACCTATGACTCTTCCAATTAAATCCTCATCTTTATGCTTCTCAACTTGTTCCTTCATATTAAGATTATTTTCTGTATTTAATTTACTTTTATAAAAAACATACTTATAGCCATTTGCAAACTCTATTACATCGTCTGCTAATAATTGATATTTTTTCCCTGCAATTATACGAACACCATTTATTCTTGTTCCGTTAGTAGAGTTATTATCTCTTAAAAACCAATTATTTCTTTCATAAATAAATGTGGCATGCTTTCTTGAAATTGTTGGTTCATCTAATTTGAAGGTACAATCTACATTTTTTCCAAAGTCAAATGTCTCTTCTTTGATTATGATTTCCTTCCCTGTAACCATATCAGTCAACCTAATTGTTCCATCATAGAGGATTGTTGTTATATTTGGGTCAACATATACATATTCCTCATCTGATTCATTATTCTCTATCATATGGCGACTCTTTTCCCAAACATCAAGAAATGATTCATGTTTTATTACTCCGCATTTTTTACATATATATTTTGTTCCGCCTGTATATTCCTCTTCAACAACAAAGTTGTGTACACAACGCTTTCTATTCATATTACCATCCGTTTCATATGGTATGAAATCACATACTTCCTCACAAAAATCTACCAAGGCTTTGGGATTTCTAATGTCAAACCAATTTGTATCATGTGTATAATACTTAAAACTATCTTTTGCTGGCTTTCCTGGATAAATTATAGTATTATCCTCAACCACTTTCTCAAGTTGCAAATTATTAACTATATCAGCTAACCTATTTCTTTGAATCTCGTCCAAGTGTAACTCCTTTTCGTCAAAGAAACCTTCTGCATACCGCAATCCACCATCTCTAGAACCATGAATCCGATTTCTATAAAGAATTTTGCTCCCGCAAGAAATAGTTGCTGTATGTACCGGAAAATCTCCATAAGATAAATATATATCGTATAGCAAAGAGCCTTCCTCCTTATCTAATGCTAAAAAATCTTTCCCCCTATCATCTGACATGGCATAACAAACGGTCGCCGCAATGGTTTTCATTCCACTTCTATTCGGATGAGAACCATCAATTGAATCATACGGCTTTTTCATATTATATAAATCAATTAGACTGCAGTTCATGTTTCTTGCTATTCTACGTATAATTTCATTATATACTTCAATATGTATTCCTGCATATTTATGAGGGAATGAAAATTCTGGCTTAGATGAAATAATCGTTTCACTTATTGTACAACACCAAATCTCGGCATCTGGATAATTAAACTTTATCTTTTGTAGCATAGTCTGATATGCATTTTCAAATCGTTCCTCTTCTATTTCTCCTAATATCCCGGTTTCTTCTCCTGTTTTAGCACCAAAAGCCCAGTCATTTGTTCCTAAATTTATAATTATTACATCCGGACTTACCGAATTTATATGTAAAGATGATGTTCGTTCATCACTACAGCCGGACGGAAATAACGCATCCTGATTCGGCAACTTAGTTACTCTACTACCAGACCATGAATTATTCACTAATAATTCTGCTCCAAAGAAATCTATAACCTTGCCCCACCAAGTATCTTTAAAATCTTCAACATCAGCTTTTTTACAATTATCTCCATAGTAAAAAACTTTATATCCTCGCGGATTATATCCATTTAATGTGCTAATGGAATCACCCAAAAATGAGAACTGCTTACCAAAATACTTATTTTTATTTTTCCATTCATAGTATGGATTAAATTCTTGACCACCTTTTAATACTTTTCCCGATGGTAATTCCACAGAACCAACTGCCTGTGCAATAGGATAATTATCACACCATCTTAATTTACCAAACTCTGAGGTTGTCACACTAATATTATGTCTTTCTGCATCTTTACAGCTCCACAAAAAAGCATTTTCAAATGCAAATATATTTGGACATGGTTCAAATGGATTATTATCATTTGTGCTTTTAATCGCAAATACGATTTTTTTGAATAATCGGTCATACTCATTTTCTATAATCACTTCATAGAAAGCCTCCGCAACTATCTCTGGAGGATTTTTAAATGCTCCACAACCAAACGCACCTAAAATAATAACCTCAGCACCATTTTCAATTGCCGCCTCAAAAATATTCTTTACTCTTCCTCTAAATAATTCTTTTAATGCCTTTTTATTTGTATATACTCGTTTTCCAAGATATGGCGCTGCACAGGTAATTACATCAACCTCAAACCATTCATCTTCATCCATTAAACATGGCACAGTACTATCATCTTTAAAAACTGTTACATTCTTCGTATAAATTAGTCTATCCGAAAAGAAATGATTTTCCATTTCTCTATGATATTTATAATACTCCTCAAAAACATTTTTTGCTTTCAAGCATAAGAACAAATTGCTGCTTCGGCATAGGCACTCTTCCTGTGCCATTGCACCATTTTCCACTCCACCTCCCGGGTTATGTGGATTTGCAAAATTCAGAACACACACCTTACCAAATTTAGAATATTTCTTAGCTGCTGCAAACGAAGTATTTTCGTCTATTATGATATCTCCCATTTCCGGATTGGTTTTCCTATTTATCGCAGCAAAACTTTCATAATAAACCTTGCTAGATTCAATAGCTTGTAATGTACTATCTCTAAGTTTTTCAGACTCCGACAATATTAATGTATCTTGAAAACAATATACTAAATCATCTCTATTCATAATCAACAACCTCCTATTTGCATCTTTAACGTATAATTATATAACATTGCTTTCAGTTGAATTTAAATATAATGGAACTTTCGTCACTTTACATTCATATTCTATCCACATATCTATAATCATTCCGATTCCTATACATCGCAAAGCTAACAATTAGATAAGGCAAATAATTGACTCCTACTATTATTATAGAAGCAAAGCCTATCAAGTTCTTAAAAGGGTAATCAAACTTTTTGATGGGCTGTCTTTTTGATGGTTTTATTTGATGGACAAACTTGATGGTCGACTTTGATGGGCTAGTTTGATGGTTAAACTTGATGGTTTAGAAAAATATTCATATATTACGCGAAAAACCAGGGTTGTCTTTATGACTTCCCTGGTCTTTTTTGAAGGAACCTTCTTGTCCTTATATCCTCTTTTCTTTATGATAAGGTTGCAAACTAAAATCTATAAGAAGGAGGATACATATGAATAGTATCACAAAATTACTAAACCTTGAAGACACTGATATTTTTATTTCTGATATCTGTATTCAAGGTACAACGAAAACCTTAACTCTAGAAACCAAACTTTATGCTCATTTTTGTCCCGCCTGCGGTTACAGAATGTATTCTCGAGGAGTTAAAAATCGTACCATTAAACATCCAATCTTACAGGACAACTACGAACTAATCCTTATTCTCAAGCAACGTAGATGGATGTGTACAAATCCTGAATGTAAATACAACATCAGCGATTCTTTTAAATTCGTCAACAAAGGACGGCGCACTACTAATGCCACAGATATGCTAATTGTTTATGCTTATCGTGACCTTATGGAAACCTCTGTTTCCATTGCTAATCGATTTCATGTTTCGGACACATATGCACATGAAGTTTTTGACCGCTATGTAAAAATAGACAGGCTTCCATTAACCGACGCCATATGCATCGACGAAGTGTTTCTAGATATGGATGAACACTGTAAATATGCATTAGTTATACAAGACTTTCATACAGGTGACACTATTGATTTACTTCGTAGTCGCCGAAAAAATGTTACTGAACCATACTTTACCAATCTACCTCCAGAAGAACGTAACGGAGTCAAATATCTTATTTCAGATATGTATAATCCTTACATAGATTACGTAGACAAATACTTTCCTAATGCAATCTCAGTTGTAGACTCATTTCATGTAATCCAATGGATTATACGAATAATCGACAACTACATACGACAGTTATTAAAGAAATTCAAACAACGAGATAAGGAACTTGAAGAACAACTCTCTTATGAAGAGCAGCGCCCTATTTCCCTGCCACCATCAAATGAAGTTTATCTTCTCCAAAAATATCGTTGGCTTATTTTATCAAACCAATCCAATATAAAATACCATTACGAACCAAGAATGGATGCACATTTCCGATGTTTAATGAACACCTACGACTATGAAGATGCATTGTTCCGTATTGATCCAAAACTAAAAGACTTTCGTGAGTTAAAGGAATTATATATTCAATTTAACTCACGAAATACTGGTAAACCTATAAATGCTCGAAACGAACTCGAGGAATTAATTCCTATGTATCAAGCCTCGGAATATGACGTCTTTCGTGATTTTGGTAGTCTTTTGAGTATTCCGACGCCATAGTGCATGCTTTTCGGAAATTCAGAGCACCCTTTTCCGGAAAAGCAGTGCATACCTTTCCGGAGCAGAGTGCAGTTATTTAATTAGTATTCAGCCGGAATCTCTATTCCGTTCTCTGTAAGAAGTGCCTGTAACCGGTCAATGTAATCCCGTAGGTGCTGGATTTCTATCCAGTTGCCGTGACACAGTTCGTCGGCTTCTTCCAGTTCGTGACGGGTTAACTGATAATCCGTCCACTTGATACATTTGTGTTCCTTGCTGAAAGCACAGTAATTAGTCATTGGCAGCTCCTTTCCGGGAAGCTTTAATGCCATGACGTTCCCTCATTGATACACGACCGTCAATCATTACCTCGTAGGAGTTGTGGATAATCCGGTCAATGATGGCTTCGCAGATGGTAGCATCACATTCGCTGCCGATGCGGCTGTACCAGCCTTTCGGTTCAAACTGTGTGCAGAAGATAACGGAGCCTTTTACACTGCGGGCTTCAATGATTTCCAGAAGCTCTCTTGTCTGCTCGGTGGATACCGGGCTTAACAAAAATTCATCCAGAATCAGAAGGTCAATCTTCTGATATGCCTTGATTACCTTTTTTAATGTTCCGTCGCCGTGGGCAACTGCCAGCTCATTTAAGAGGTCCGGAAGCCGGACATAGCGTACTTTGATAAAGTTTCTGCAGGCGGCGATGCCAAGTGCACAGGCGATATATGTTTTTCCGTTGCCGGAAGCACCTTTCAGGATGATGTGGTGGTCGTCGGAAATATATCTGCAAGTGGAGAATTCCAGCATCTGTCCTTTGTCCAGTTTTCTGTCCGGATGATACTCGATATCTTCCATACAGGCATTAGGATAACGGAATTCTGCGTTATGGATAAGCTTTTGCAGTTTTGTGTTTTTACGCTTATCCCATTCCTTATCAACCAGCATGCCAAAACGGTCTTCGAAAGATAAGCCCTGATAAGTATCCGGGTCAGCACACTGGTTTTCAAAGGCATCCGACATGGCAGACAGGCGCATTTCATGGAGTTTATCTATAGTGGACTGGCGAATCATTAGCGGTCACCTCCTTCGTAATAAGAGGCTCCTCTGGTGATGCCATACTTGGAGCTTTCCTTTGTAAGAGTACTGTCGGAAACAGTTGTTAATGTAACTTTATCCTGACCATTTTTCAGAATGGTACTGATATTTTTCAGGCTTGGACTTGGTGTATAGCTGAGTGCCTTTGCACAGGCGTTTTCCAAACGTTCCGTTCCATAACGGTCAGCAAGCTTCATGAGCGAGGCGCAGGCTTTGTATCCCTGCTGCTCAACTTTGTGCATATATAAAAAATGCTTCACAACAATAAGGGTGGAACGACCATTCGCCTTACCCCAGTCCAGAAAGCTTTCCGTGTTGTATTCCAGAAACTTTCTGTGATTTTCAGGCATATGCTCCGGTATATAAACAGGATCCGGGGAATAGCTTCTGCATACATGCGACGCTATACGGTTGTTATGATAGAAGACTTCGATACTGTTTTCTGTAGTACGGATGTCTACTTTCTTACCAATAAATTCATACGGAACAGAGTACTTGCAATTCCCGACAGATATGAGATAATCGGGTTGTATGGTGGCAGTGGACCAGACAGCCGTTTCATACGGGGAAGCAGGTAATGGCATGAGGAAGTCCTTTTCTTCTTCAAGAAATGCGGTTAACCGGCTTCCTTTCTTTTTCTGGAAAGGCTTTGCATTGAATTCTTCCAGCTTTTCACGGATAGCCTTATTTAATTCCTCAAACGCGAAGAACTTCCGATTGCGAAGTGCTGCAAGAATCCATGTTTCCAGGACTCTTACCGTGCCCTCTGCATTTGGCTTGTCCTTTGGTTTAACAGGTCTTGCGGGAATGATTGCAGTTCCGTAATGCTCTGCCATTTCATGATAGGAGCGGTTAAGCACAAGTTCAGAGCGTGTATTTTTAATAACTCCGGTTTTGAGATTATCCGGTACAAGAATACGTGTCACGCCACCAAAGAAAGAATACGCATGAACATGGGCTTCTATCCAGTGGTTTGATTTCATATCCGGAAAGGCTTCTGCGTATCCGTACAGGCTGCACGGAAGAACAGCAACAAAGATGTATGCCGGTATTTCGACGCCACTTGCGGAATCATAAACTTTGAGTGTATCGCCAACCCAGTCTACCTCCATGGTTTCTCCCGGCTTACGTTTGATTCGAAGCGTAGCTTTCTTGGATGCGGCATAAGCATGATACTTGTCATTAAACTGCGTATGCTGGTAAGGAATGGTATGATTCGCTTCGCATTTAGCACAGTATTCTGCCCACAGAAGCGAAAGGGTTACACCCGGTTTGGCAAGCTCGTTGTAGACATACTCATAATCAGGGAGTTGCCTGCCTTCATTGTTGCCTCTGTCCGGATAGAACAATTGCTCAATGTCACTGTTTGTCAGTGCATCCGGGATTGGCCATCCCAGAGAATGTGTTTCTGCAAGCTTAACTACTTCAGAAACCGTGTTGCGTGAGCAACCTAAGCTGTTAGCAATGGAAACATTGCTAAAGTCCAGACTTTTCAGTCTGATGATTTCTCGATAATCAGTCATGGTTATCGACCTCCTGTAATGAATTTACACATTTTCATGTGCATGGATTTATTATAGAGGATTGCACTCCAGAGCGGAAATGCCTGCTCTGAAATATCGGATTTAGGTGCTTTGGATTTCCGGAAAAGGTGCACTATTTAAACGGAATATACAGTCTTTTAGAAAAATACAAAGACTATATCATTAATTCATTCATTATGGTTGAAAAATATGGATACGGAAAAGTTTATGACAGCAGACTTTCCAACGGACCAATTGAATCCCTCAATCGCAAAGTTAAGGACCTCAAACGATCTGGTAGAGGTTTTCGTAACTTTGAACACTTTAGAAATCGTTTTCTTTACGCTACACGTGAAGCACCTGTATTAAATGGGGTAACTGATTATAGCCCAGTGCTATATTTTGATGATAGTGATAATTATTAATATAAAACTACAGGAGGATTAAATATGGACAATTATTGTACTTTTAGCCAAAATCACAAATGCTTAAAATGGCTAGATTTCGAACTTACAAAACAAGAACTTAAGGAAGCTGATTCCCTCTGTCATGAAAACTGGATAGAAATACAGTACCTCACTAACAGGATTCACCTACTAGAAAATCTGCTTAAAGAAGCTGGGATTGATATTCCTTTTTAATCCCATTTTAAAAGGGCTGGCGCTCTAAACGCCAGCCCATCATCGTAGACCATCAAATCAGCCCATCAAGCCAAACCATCAAAAACTCATTGAAATTTTCTGCCAAACCATCAATCTAAACCATCAAAAACTTTGACAAACCATCAAAAAGTTTGATTATCCTCTTAAAATCAATTGACCTGATAGGCTGTTTTCATTCTATTATATTTACTTAGCGAAAGTTACAATAATACTCTTTACTTTATGTTTTAACTTATGTACACATTTAATTAGCTTATTCTAATCATCTATTATTGACTAATTAGTTATTTATTCTTCTACTATGATATCTAGTCTGTTAAAACATTCTTTTGCCGATTCCTCCGAAATTGGATTTCCCAAAATAATACCCGTACTAGAATCATCAATTAGAATTGCATAATTATATTCTGAACCATTATAGCACCAAAAAATATACTCATGCCCATCCTTCGTTCCAGAGTCGAGCAATTCGGCATTCTCATCACTCTCAACAACAGAAACATATTGTTCATATGCATCACTTAAAATAAATGAACCCTGACTAAGTATTTCTCCATCACAAGAAATTGCAAAAGGTAAGTCTGACGAGATATCATAATCATCAGAAGTATCTAGTGTAATCTTAATTTTGTCACCATTGTCTACAGTAAATGTATAAGATTTAGAACTTTTTGTTCTACACCCCACAATCATAGTGGACATTAATATCACACAAAGTACAACCGTAATAACTTTCTTCATAAAATTATTCCTCTTCCTTTCGTAGTTTTTCCATCATAGCATCTGCTTTTTCTTTAAAGGCCATTTGCTCTGCATCTTGATATCCTAAAGCATATACCTTGCTAATCTGTTCGTTATTAAATAAGAACATTTTGTTTGCATCAAGATAACCCTCTGGAAAAACAACCCCCGCATAATCCCACAGTTTTGTTTCGCTACCGCCTTTTTGACAGCAGCCTACAATCATAACCTTCTTCTTACTATCACCAATTAAAACAACTGAACCAATAGGCAATAAACCATTAATCATAAAAATTACCTCCTAAGTAATTATATTGTATTATATTAATTTTATTTTATCAAGTTATTCAAGATGGCAAATACTACGCCATAAAATATGAAACAAGAGATATAACGCCAATCGTAATAAGCACTATCGCTGCAATCATCATAATAGAAGCAATTGGTTTTGATTCCTCCTCACACGACACAAGGTCATCATCATCAATTACTACCAGCGGACGCCCCTTCGGAGAAAAATAATATTTAATATTAGCAGTATCTCCTTCGAAATACTTTCCTCCTGTAGATTTATATGTAATTGACCTTCCAACATGAATCTGACCATTTTGATCATAAAATTCTACATAAAAATTAATACGGCAATCCTCCTGAATTCGCTTTGTTATCGTACCAATGCTGGTATAGTATAACGGTTCCTTTTTAGATGGTTTAATGAAACCTCTCATCAATAGAATAACTATTGCAATAACAATAAAAAGAATTCCTATCACTTCATCACCTCCATACTACCAACTCCAAAAATCGTTCCAACCATCTTTGATACCATCCCATACATCATCTACGAACTCTCCAGCCGCCTCAGCCACATCACATACGCCATCAACCATCCCTCCAATATCAATTTCGACATCGAGAGAGACGCCAACACCTAGAGAAGCACCAACATCACACTTAAATATGCCATCACGATATCCAACATCTGCATGTGCTCCAATACCAAAGTTAACACCACCAGTCACACCGACTTCACCACCTAAAATATTAACCCCGACTGAAGCTTCTGCTTCGCCTGCAATAGCTTCAGCACTGGCACTTGCACCTAACTGGACATCCAAACTTCCATCGTCACTGAAAATCTGAGCCCCAATATCTGCCTTAGCTTCTGCCTTTCCTGCCGTTACTCCAACATCTGTATTGATTCCTAAATTCTCATCACCAATCCACTGTTGCTCCCATTCAGCTTCAAAAGCAGTAACACTTGCACCGATTTCCGCATTAACACCAGGACTAAATTTCTTTTCTCCATCAGCACCAACAACATAGAAACCGGCAGAAACATTGGCATGAGCCTCAGCTTCGCCAACCGTGACACTTATTTTTCCATTTTCACCAACATCAAAAGTTCCATCATAAATACTAACATCTACACTAACGCCTTTACTTATTTCACCTAATGTAAGTTCCTTATCATAGAAAGTTGGTCCATCTTTTGTCTTTTTTATTTCATTTCCATCTTTGTCAAGGTAAAACTCGTCCTTTTCTTCAATGTAATGATCATTCTCTATTAGTTTATCTTTAGCCCACTTATTAAAACCATCAATTCCATTTTTTGACTCAAACTTTGCCGATTCTGAAATTTCAAGTTTACCAAAATATGATTCTGAATGTTCGGTTTTCCACTTAGCTGCATATGTAGCTGCAGAAGTAGAACCAAATAATTTCGACACATCCGCTGATGCATCAATACCCAATAGACTTAGAGCATTCTCGCCATTACTAATCTTAAGTAACGCAGCTGCAAATGTTCCACTATCCTCACCAAGTTCTAAACATCCATCCAGTATATTTACATACATCTCATTATAGTGAGCGCTAACAGCGGAAAAACTTCCGAATGCATTTGTATCAGATATCCACGCAGCTCTGTTCCAAAATGCCGCTCCAAGCTGATCGTCACCTAATGTTGCTGCTGTTTCATAAAATGCAACCGTATCTTTCAATTCCTGAATCACACCTAAAACTGCTGTTTTCTCATCATCTGACATCTCACCCGGTTTCTTTTTGATATATTCCAATATAAGGTCTTCATCAAAAAGAGGTTCACCATTGACTTCTTGTACAAGAGTATCTCTAATCCGTTGCACGTTCGCTTTTGAAATGTCCTGTAGAACTTCATTAAGTTTTCCAGATATATACTGGCTATTAAATTTACCTTGACTTGGTTCAACAATATCTATTAACGTATCAATAAACCTACGCCATTCTTTAAGGTTACATGTTATATTTTCAAAAGTAGAACCATATGAAGAATCAACGTTATGAACAGCAGTAAAAATTTCTTCAATTTTCTTTTCTGTTGCATTATTCTTATCAATAACTTTTTTATGATATGAATTAACATTATCAATATAATTTCTAATATTTAACGTACCTATCCATGATTCAAAATCATACCATCTATCACCAACCCAATCCGTGAAGTTGCCCCATTTTTCATTTTCTACTTCTGATACTAATCCAAGCATTTTTTTCTTAGATTCGTCCGAGAAATCACGCTTTAATTGAACTCCAGCTTTAGGTCCAAAAATCATTCGTGCAAATCGATCAAAAGCGAAATTATCTAAATAAGAAATTGCCGTGCCACCAGCGTAAATCGTTTGCCAAATAGTTTCTTTGTCATCACCTTCCTCTAAAAGAGCAATCAATCCATCAATTGTTACACTTCTCTGCGGTTCTGGGACATGAGAAATAATATATGTAGTGTATTCATTGATAAATTTTGACAAAGGCGCCTGATCTCCAGGAGGGCGTAAATCACCATTACCATCTAACAAAATATTAGGCTTATGATAATGTAAAAAATCATCCTGTTCCTCAGTTAAAACATACGTTTTTATTCCCGCTATCGAATAAAGCAAACAATTTACATAATCATCACTTGCAGAAATAGATTCTATACGCTCAGCTCTTTCATCAATTCTGTCTGAATATTTTTCTATAAATTCCTCTGAAAATCCTTGTCCATCAAAGGAAACACATCTTGTTACTCGATCTGTAACTATTGTAACGTATTGTGCCTTATTCCCGCCTTTTGAATGCCCTGTAACTGTAAATGCATCACCATAATCATCCGGCAAACCGTTTATATAATCCGCGGCAGCTTTTTGCTGAACGGTATCTGATAAATAACCGCCTTCTCCATTATCATGCCACTCAAAATCTCCACTTGTGCCTCTAAAAACCACATTTATATCAGTTGGTTGATTAATATTATCTACAAAACATGCGGCACGCATTCCAGTATCTGAATCATTCTTATAATTTTGAACAGAATATCCTAATAACGCTGGTTGTGTTTTAACTACATCTATTAACTCTTGCCACTCATCATTTGTCATCAAACAACCAGTTATGCTTTTTCCAGCATCAAGGTCTTTCTGCATTTCCTCAATAATCTTGCCTACTGTTCTATTGTTTTTGCAATAGGCGGTGTATATTAAATTATCAAGCATTAACAGTTGATTATTCGATAATGCCACTATGCTCACCTCCTAAAACACTAATTTTTATAATAATCATCTATATCGTATTCTATTTTACTCTCGATATATTTTTTCTGATTATTTAAAATTTCATCCAACGACTTTTCCTCTAAAAAATTTTCATCTCTTGTAACAATAAAAACAATATCACCGGAGACATTATCATTTACTAACTTACTAATCATCTCCATACGAAGTTCTGTCGATAATTCTTCTTTTGTAATTATATAGAAATCAGCATCTGCAGTTCCCTTTTTTTGCCACTCTTCAAAAGATTTTGCCCCTTGCAATTCATCCGACCATACAGTATTTTGAAAGCTAATTTTAACAACTACGTTTTCTATAGATACTAATGATTTTACATATTTCTCTGCGCTTTCTTGCATATAACAGTGGTAATAATTATCTATAAAACGATATTTATCATCTTCATCCTTATATGCCCTTACCTCTACAATATTCTCGGGATATTTTTCAGAAGTAAACGTAATACTCTCATATTCATATGCCCATCCACTTGCCGAGTATAACTTAGCGGTGAAAGTATCCGAATAATTTGAGTTAAGATATGTTAATGCTTCAGCTTTTATTTGTTCAGCTTTTGTTTCTACGTTATTTGTTTCCATACATCCACACACTCCAATCATTATTAATATTATTATCAACATCAGTGAGCATCTTTTTATTATATTCATATCTGTCTTTCCTCCTAACCTTCTACGCAAGAAAGCAATATCTTTCTCAGTCTATTTCCCAGATATATTCGATGCCGCCTTCTGATCACTTTCTTGATAGCTGTTTTTAACGTTTGTAAAAAATGCTGCAGTCGTGCTAGCAAGAGTTACCATATGAGTATTCAAATCTTTATACATTTGAGCAAGTTCCTCCAATTCATTAACTGTTTGACCACCCCCCACTGTTGCTGGAGGTGTCGTTGGATTAGACTCCCAATTTGCTGCATAGTTATTTAGTTTTAATATTGCTCCCTCTAAATTATCCAGATTAACCTTAATTTCTGACATGAATACACCTCCTAGAAAAGATATTGGTCTGCGTCATCTACTTTAACCAAAAATTTATTAATCTGCGACTGTGCATTCTCAGAAATTACACCGACCTTAGTTTTCATCTTTTCAGCGTATGTAATATATCCTTCTAGGACGGTATGAATATCACCTTTAACCACACCTGTGTCTTTTATGGTTATTAACACTGCAATATAGTCTTCTATCATTTGATCCAATCTGTTACCCTGTTGTTTAAAAAACACTCCCATTTGAGTACAATATGCATCATCTATAATACACTGATTACTTGCCATTCTCTTTCCTCCTTACATTCAATCAAGTCGCATATTTAAGCTGTTCTTCCCAATAACGAATTCTACCTCTTCGATAAGAAAGGTCGCTATTTCTCTGCCTAATACGATTCCTGCAAGAACTTATTTGATTGTTTGCGCTATCAATATTGCGTTGTGCACTGTTAATCTGTGACTGCACGCTTTCCATTTCTCTTTGCTTTGAATTTATCTGTCCATTTACCTTGTTAATAGCTTCACTAATACCATTATGTGTTTTTCGATATTCTTGACCAGAAAGCAAGTCCTTCATACCTGCAATGTAGGATTTAATAAATTTTACATTCAAAATGCTACTGGCATTCTTGTTATACGCAGTAACTCTTTTAGATTGTCTCGCACTAAAATCATTTCGAAGGCCTTGAAGTTTAGTACAAAGTCTTTGTAACTCACCTTCTTCACCACTAAGCGATTGTTTTCTTGCACGAAGACTACTAATCTGACCATTAAGCTGCTTTATTTTCGAATTCTGAGAATTAATCTGATTATTCAGATTCGCAATCTCACGCTCATACTGTGCCACAAGATTTCGATTATATATAATATTATTTTGAACCTCTTGTTTGGTCATTAAGTCTCACCTCCATTCATTTTCGAAAATGCAACCTGCATTATATTGAAAAAATCTATTTCAAGAGCATAATTTGCTTAATATTATTTCTATAAAAATACTATATATTTCAGTGACGGCAGATTTTATCGAAAATACCTGCCGCCACCTCCACATAAACTAACGGCGGAACTGACCAGCAATATTTTTATCAGTATCCTCAACAATCTGAGCTGTTGCTCTTAAGTTATGAGCAATTTCTTCTAAAAGCGACTTAGCGTTTTTGAAAGAAGGTTTAATCTTATTATAGCGGTCCTCATAACCTTTCACAGCTTCACCTTCCCATTCTCCCTTGAGAGTGTTAAGAAGATTGTCCATAGCAGTCATAACGCTCTGAACAGCCTCAGCCTGCTTGTCTGTCTGACTAGCTCTCGTTCTCATGGTATCTGGTGTCATTCTAATTTGAGACATAATTTATTCTCCTTTCTTTTTATTATTTATGATAAATCGCAACGCGACCTACCTCAAAGTTAATTACTTCGTGGTTCAATCATCTTAAGTTTTGTAACATCATTACCACGAATATAATATGCATCACCACCTGTTAACTTCTTCTTATTTTCACGAATTGCTTCATATGGTGGATCAAACGGTTTTAAAGTATCTAAATCCCCAAAGAATAACAAATGCTGGTCTTGCTTCACCAATCGCAATGGCTCTGGAGCATCGTATGATACAGAAACATTTTCATAATTTGCAAATATAATGACTATACCCATATCTTTGTATCTTGAAATTATTTCTGTATATTTATTCATCAAATCGTAATCATCACTTATCACTTTTGCCATATCATTATTCTGAATAATCAAAAGTAGTAACGGCTCTGGTGCGCCAAGTACCTCTCCTTCGAGCATCTTCTGATATCTCTCTTCTAGCCTATCATGCCAATCAGAAATCACATTGGTAGCATCCATAGTATTTAAAGTATACTTAGAAACCATTGCCCAATTCTGAAACTCAGCGAATGTTCGTTTAACATCATCAAAAATGCAAACCTCAACCGGCTTTTCTGTTATGTTGTTCTGTAAGGAAAGTAACATGTTTTTAACAAAGCCAACTTGATTAGTTGTTTCTTGTCCACAAATACCAAAAAATCCAATTGTTTCCATGTCTAAAACAAATGGTTCAACCTCCGCATAAGTTACACCAATAGGAATTTGATATTCTTCTTGTTTATAACTAAACATTTCTACCATATCATCATGTGTGAGCACTGCTGGTATTGCAGGAATTTGTCTTGCACGTTTGCCATTATTTTGACTATTCACCAGTTCTACAAAGGTATGTATCTCTTTTACTCGTTCAACTTCTCGTTCACCCTCAAATGCCAAATAGGTTTGACACTCAAGCATCTTCTTGTCTACTGCAAGAACACATCTTCCCGGAATTTCATTAGGTGCTTCAACCGACTGATCAAACAAATTACTATACTCATTTACATCATTTAAATATAGCGCAATTCTATTTGAAAAGTTTGAAAAATATCTGTATCCAATTCCTGCTGTTTGTATATTTGCGACTATCGTAGATATACCAACAGCTAATCCCTCTCGAATTAGTACTAATAAGGTGTCATCATCCTGAAGATATAGTTCAATTAATGCTGTTAGGTTATCAATCACTAAGTATATCTGGGGCAAATCCTTATATCCAGCATCCTTATATGCACTATAAGAACTTACACCTACAGACAATAGTTTTTCTTTTCTACTAGCAATTTCTGCATGTAAAAGTTTAAACAAGTTTTTAAGTTTTTCATCTTCTGAAGAGGTTACAACACCACCAACATGCGACATGCTTTCAAAATTTTTCAAAACCATTGATGCGAAATCTATAATATAAACATTCGCTTCATCTACACTATACAATTCCGCAATATTTCTAATTATCGTCTGTAATAAGTTAGTTTTTCCCGTCTGAGGTGAACCTAAAATAATAGTATTCTTTCCAGCTATATCGAGTGCCGTCTCAGCTTGAGTCTGAGAATCTGGATCGTCATATATACCAATACCAACTCCTTTTTTAATCACATCGTATTTTTCAAGACAATTTGCAAATGGAATCACCTCTTGTAGTGGCGGCAAACATATATTTGGCAAACCTTGTATACTTGCCTTTTCGCAATAATTGGAAATATATTTAACCATTGCGTCTAACTGAGAAACCGTCTTTTCTTCAGACTTTTTATTTTTTTGTACAAATATAGGCATCTTTTTACCATTAGGATTTAATGCAAAAATGGCGAATTCTCTTGTCGTATTTACAGTTTGAGTCTCCGGTGCTCCACTGTATGCGGATTGGAAGAGTTCAAATATCTCATTATTACCAACCTGTAGATACGCACGTCCGGGCTCCTTAATTTCGGCTGCCAACGGAGATTTAAGCACCTCATTACTGTCATCTTGTGTCTGAACCTTCAAACATAACTTAAAACGCGAATTACTCCAAATCTGATCATCAACTTGTCCAGATGGCTTCTGTGTTGCCAAAATCAAGTGAACGCCTAAACTTCGACCAATACGAGCTGCCGAAATGAGTTCCTTCATAAATTCAGGTTGTTCCGCCTTAAGTTCAGCAAATTCATCGACAATAATAATCAGATGTGGTAACGGTTCTATTACTTCATGATTTCTATATTTTTTTATATATTTGTCAATATGATTAACATCTGCATCAGCAAACATTCTTTGACGCTTCTGCAATTCTGCTTTTATTGACTTAAGTGATCTGTTAATTTCTTTTCCATCAATATTTGTTATCGCTCCTAATAAATGTGGCAATTCCTTAAATTGGTTAACCATTCCTCCACCCTTAAAGTCTATTATCAAGAATCCAACCTCGTCTGGTGGAAATAGCGATGCCATCGATAAAATATACGTCTGGAGAATTTCAGATTTACCAGAACCTGTTGTACCAGCGACAAGACCATGTGGTCCATGTGCTTTATCATGAAGATCCAAATAAACTACTCCTGTTTTTGAAACTCCTACTGGTGCAGACATAGACTTAAACACTTGTGCTTTTTTCCAACGTTCCGCTAAATCCAAATCGTCAACCGCAAAAATATTAAGAAGTTCAAACATAGAAATACTCTTTGTTAATGTACTTTCTAACGAGATTTCTTCTGTATATATAGGCGCAAGAATTTCCACAACACGACAAGCATTCTCGTCACTAACTGTTGAATATGTAAAATCTAACGTCTTCAACTCATCACTTACATCTATTAATTTCCCATCCTTTGAATTGATTAACTCTATCAAATAACCACATCCCAGTGGAATATCTGACTTGTTTTCTCCAAAAAAGACAAATGTTATTCCTATTTCCTTTGCTTTATCAACAAATTTTGAAATTGGATGATTGTTAAATCCATACTCGTCATAAAAGAAAACAACCAAATGATTATCAAAAGTCTTATTTTGTTCTCGAATTGTTATTTCCTTATATAAATATTCAAAAATAAGACTTTTACTTTCATCGTTGCAAACAATCCCACGCGTACCTATATTTTCAAGAAACGTATGTGGAAGAAAACGCAACCAATTGATTTTATCTTTATGTTCTTCAGTAGCAACAAAAATCATTTTTAAATCAGAATAAAAATGGCGAGCCGTAATATCCATAACCATATTTTTCATTACAGAAAAACAATCTCGCTCATCGCCAAAAACCCCAACTGCATTAACCATCTTCAAGTCACATACTACCGGTGATTCATTAATCATAGAATAATCCGAGCAAATCTGTGCTGGCATTACTTGCAATTCGTCATCAACTTCTAGACGCTCTTGTTTCTTATAGTTTATTTCACGCTTTGCTTTAACTGCACCTAATCCTAGTCTGACATTAAGAAAATCTTCATCTTCCAGAGTTCGGTCAAACAACTGTGGGGAAAACTCTTCAAAGCGTGTATATTCTATTTCCTGAGAAATAAACTGTCGTTCTAATAATCCTTTCTCATTTTCACGTAAGTTCTCTATTTCATCTCTTTTCTTTACAATATAAGCATTATATGTCTCGATTCTATCTTTAATACTTTTCTTATACTCTTTCTTATTTTCGATAAATGTAAGTACCGTCGTTAGAATTGCAATTCCTCCGGATATTAAAGAAAACCAAATCATTGAACCGCCCATTGATGCCATCAAACCTGCTGTAACTAACATTCCCAAAGAAGGTAACATTTGTAAAAATATATTATTCTTTGTTTTTTGTGGCTTTGCTGGAGGATCTAAAATCTCAATTGGCTCATCACTTATTACCGTTTTAATTCGAGTATTACGCTTGAATTTAGGATATAAAAACCGTTCTGGCTTATCAATATAGGTAAGAGAATTTATCTTCAACTCAGGACGAATCTGCGTCCAAATCTTGTTTTCCTTAAAGTAAAAGAAAAAATCTGAAACGGACAGAAAATCGCCATCTTTAATAAGTTCCTTACTTTTTGCTTTTTTTCCATTAATATATACACCATAAGTAGAATTCTTAATATCAACAACCAAGCCATCTACCGTTTTACTGAGCACAAACGCGTCGTTTCCAACATATTCTCCTGACAATAAAATATCACAATTTGGTTCTACACCAACCATTATTGCTTGTATTCCTGATATATCAATTATTCTCTCATATTTCTTTCTTCCATCATCGAAATCAATCAGAAAATCCATCGCAAATACAAGGTTATCAGATTCTTGGTACTTGATTTCTAACGTATCACCATGTATCAGATTTTTAGTCATTAATTTACGAACATCACCAACTGTCAAATAAAGATTGTCAGAACAATGAACAGACCACTCCTTATCATTTCTAATAAAGAGAAGTTCTATTTGTCCAAAAAATAGTTCCTTTCGAAGACGAACATCACAGTCAACGCTTGTACCAACCTTTATTTGCTTCACATCAGAGGCAAGTTCTATTTCTTTATAGATCGTATTGCTTGATAAAATAATTTTATATCTATTCATTTTTCTTGCCTCCTATTCTGTGAAATTAATTACGCTTCCGTTTCGAATTCCAAACTCTGCTAAAGTTTTATCACCCTTCAACAAAGCAATTGGGCTTTCAGCCTTAAGATAACAATTTTTAATATCTGTTGTATCAATTCCTAATTCATATGCTACATTAAGCGCATTTACAAGGTCGTTTGCTGAAATATTCAATGGAACTTCAAGGTCCACAGTAAAATTTCTTTTATGGATATTAAAAATAATAATCGCACTATCTTTCATATGAACCTCCTCTATATAATCAAATATGACATTCTTTGAATGCTACTTTCTTTAACTAATTCACTCGGTTTCATTGTCTCACATTGTCTGATATGCTCAACATAATCACTTACCGTAAACTTTAATGATATACTCGGATTTATCAAAGCATTGTTCGCTTCCTTTTCAAAATCGTTACAAACAAAGATATACTTATCCGAAAGAACACCATTGATATTACTAACCAATACATTGGTTGCCAGTACCGATGCAACCGTCTGTTTTGTTACTACTATAACCCTATCTGCCAGATTTATTAATTCTGCTTTATTATCATCAAAAGTTATATCTGCATCTACAATTATAAAATCATACTCTTCACTTTTTTTCGCAGAAATAATAATCTTTTCGTATACAGAATAATTCAATCCTAATGACATTAGAGATGCTTTAAATGGTGGTAAATAGTTAAATGCTTCTTTCCTTATTACATGCTTTATTTCCGAATATACATCCGGTATATCCATTGCTAATTTCGCATACACATCCGATGTCGTAATTGAAGAATAATTGTCTAACATCTGATGATACACTTGTAAATATGACGCATTTATATATAACACCCTCTTATAATTCTTTGCTAGACTTGCAGCAACACCCATCGCTATTGTTGTTTTTCCTACGCCACCAGCCGCCGAAGTAACAAGTATAACTTGAGTCTCTTTCTTTTCTATTGCAGCAATATTTAACGCACCAACACTCTTTCCTACAATCTCATTGAAAATTTCTTTAATGCTAGAATATTTAAAAAGTCGATTTACATTCAACTCTCCGGTTTGTCCGTCATCCTGGTTCTCACACATAACAAAAATATTATCAATATTATGTCTTTGTAATGATGAATCATACAATTCATCTGACACTATTAATACTTCTGCATTCTGTGGTTTAGAAAAGTATTCATTAAAATATTCTCTCTCTGTAATTATCTCCAGTTCAATTTTGTCAAAAAAATCCGCCACGAATTTATATTGTAATGGAACTATATAATTTGCATCTTCATCTGCAATTATCACTCTTGGCTTTGCCATATCTACACCTCTTTATACAATCTGAAAATCACTATCTGCCAGTCTTACAATATCACCTCTATTAATCTGGCACTTCTGTCCTGGTGCTAATCTGGCACCATTTACATAGGTTCCGTTAGCACTGCCTTCATCTAATATATAGTAGACTCCATTTTCATGAATGATTCTACAATGCTTTCGACTTATCATCTTATTGTATGAAATAACTGCATCTACCATTTCCTGCTTTTTGCCTATGAGTATATCTGCTCGATCAATCGGCATTTCAAAATGACTTGGTGCATTCATAGCAACCATTTTAAGCATCCCACCTGCATTACTTACTGGTATAGCCGGAGCATTGTCTTGCTTCTTTGAAATAGGCGGTGTGCCTGCATTTCTAGAACGATTATATACATCTTCTATTGACAATGAACCATTACACAAGTCCAAAACAAATTGCTTTAATCTCTCATTTACATCCACTATTACCTTGTTAATAAGTTTTACAATGCTTGAGCGCAATTCACTTTCAAACTCTGCATAACTATCAAAGGCTCTTACACTCAGTGGTAAATAAACAAGTTTAACCTTTAATGTGTTTTGCTCCACAAATATCTTGTCCCATGATAAATCTATACACTGACATGCAAGAAATCCGTTGTTTCTTACTTCAATAACACTTGCAAATAAATTTACCACAACCGAAATAAGCGTATCTGCAGTAATCCCCACAAACATAGAAGACATTGGTCGGTAATCATTTGTAACATAATACAAATCCAACTTGCCATTCCTAGACATTTTCATGCACTGTACAAATATTCCATTTGTTTGACTTTGTAACACCTTATAATCAGTATTTACAAAATGCGCATTATTCTCCAATATATATTCAAAATTATTGCCACAAACTACTTCATTAATTACTCCATTATCCTTTAATGTGTACATATTCCACCTTCTCTCTTGTCTATTTGTCACAAGTAGAAACCTAAATATTTTTAAATTTCTACGTCTAACAAATAGCTTATAGGCGCCTGCATAGCCTTCGCTATGCAGGAATGCCTAATTTATGCTATTTATTTAGCTAATTTCTTTTTACGACGTACTGTAAACAATGCTCCAGCACCACCTAATACTGCTACTGAGCCTCCAATTGTTCCCCAGAACAATAAAGGATTAGCATACCAACGTACGAAGAAGTTTCTAGATACAACGACTTCATTACTAAATACATAAAGGTCTTTAGTATCAAAATCATCTGCTGATGTATCTGTTACATTTCCTGCCAAGTCTGTAACAATGATTCTTACAGTCTGTGCTGCAGTGTCATCACTTTCTTCAATAAAGAAGCTTCCTGAATAATTGAATGCATCATCAAACTCTGTAATAAGTGGTCTGCTTTCTCCATTTACAATTATCTCCACTGATTTTAAGCCACCAACATCTACTAATGTGTATTCAACTTCAAGTCCATTATCACCAATCTTCTCTACATCCGGAATTCTTTCATCCAAGTTGACGATATTTCTAATCTCAGGTGCTGTTGTATCAACCATGAACTTCATAGTATCTACAATCTGATTTCCAGCTTCATCTTGTGAATTCTCAGGTACACTTGTTGATTCATTATTTTCTGAATCTGCAGCTCCGTATGCAGATGTAAGAGAAATCTTGTATTCTCCATCTTCTGCAAAGTTTGATGCCTTTATTGTATACACATATTCATACCAGCCACTTTCTCCAAGTGTAACCTCGGTATTGATATCTACTGGATTCGTAGTGTAATCAGCTTCAATAGCTTTGCCATCACGTGTAATTAATATCTTCAATGAATCTGCAAGAAGCTTTTCTGCATTATACTCAGTAATTACTAGATCATCTGTAATAGCCTGTGATTCTCCATCCTTAATTGTGATATACTGACCACCATCCTTAATTAATGATACAAGGTAATCACTATAAGAATATACTGAACCAAATCTGTTAACTGTAAATGTAATAGTCTCTACTTCTTCATTACCAGCCTTATCAACAACCTTAACCATCAATGTGTAGATACCATCATTTTCTACAACACTTTCAAAGGTATCATAAGAACCCTCTCCACCTTGTGCCTGCTCTGTAACTGATTTTATAAATTCCTCTGTTACATCAATATTTTTATCTCCCATACGTGTACGTAAGAGTGATACTTCATATGAAGCATAGTTAACATCATTGAATGAAATTGTTGGAATTACATCACCAGTGTATGCTTTTCCATTTTCAACTCCACCAACAACTGGCTTAGTTATTGTTTTATCCACAACAAAGTCTTTTCCGGCCACGCTATTTCCGTAGTTTGCTTCTCCGCTTTCATTACCTGCCATATCAGTCATAACAACATCAAATGTATAATCGCCATCTGCACTATATACAATAGTCGCTGTATGTACATCGCCATTATTATTCCAAGATACTGTTGGTATCGTAATATTAGTTCCATTGAGCGTTGCTGTCTGTGTAAAGATTACTCTATTTACATCAAAGTTATGCTCATTAATCACCACTGTTGCAGTTCTTTCAGTCGCAAAATACTTATCGTTAGATACTGCATTATTGTCATAGCTAACTGAAATTACTGGCAATGTCTTATCAATTGTAAACTCAACCGGTGCAACGCTATTTCCATATGACACGCTTGTACATACATTTCCTGCAAGATCTTTATAAGCAACATCAAATGTATAATCGCCATCTGCACTATATACTATAGTCGCTGACCATGTTGTATTGTCTTTATTTCCAGTACCCTCAACTGTTGACCATTCACCGACTGTTGGAATAACTCCATCAGTATTTGTGATAGTTATTTTTACATCTGCTGCATTGAAATTACGCTCAGTCACAACAATTGTTGCTGTTCTGTTTTCCTTAAAGTACTTATCGTTATCTGCTGCATTATTATCGTATGAAACATTAATAACAGGAGCTGTTGTATCAATCTTAATTGTTACATCATCTTCAGATGCATTTAACGAATTATCTTGTGCGTAAATTACAATCTTAACATCATTACTATTATTTAGTTCGCTATCCACAGTTATTGAACCTGTCCATGTCTGAACTAATTCACTCTGTTTTGGATCTGTCACATTAAATGTAAATAAATCACCTGACTGTGTCTCAGTACCCATATTAAATACCTTATATGAGACTGTCTTTAATCCGGCATACGTACCACCAACTAATGTATCAACAACCTTAATATCAACCTTCACATCTCCACTATAAATACCATTGATTGGCTGCTCCGGTGTAATTGTAACCTCTGGTGCAATTGTCTCTTCCAAAGGTGCTGTGTGATCCACAATAAGTCCATTTGTACTAATATAAGTATAGTTTCCGGCAAGGTCCGTAAGACTTACATATATAACAAATTGTTCATCTGAAGTAACAGATAATCCATCAAATGTATAATATGTTTCTCCATTTGCTGATAAACTCTTTGCTGTTAAAGCATTCCATGATGTCACAGCATCTAATTCTGCCGTCGTAAGTGCTTTAGTTCCATCTGATGCTGATGTAGATTTAACCTTATAATATTCTACTTTTGTCAATGGCGATGAAGTTAAATCATCAACTCTACCTGACAATGCTATCTTATCTTTTGACCAGAAACCAAAAGTAAGCTCATTTCGTAGTTCACTCCAGGTTACTTCTCTTCCTTCAGTAGAAACCGCAGTAATACTTCCGGTTGGTTTTGTTGTATCTACAGTAAAGTCAAATGCTGCAATTGAGGTTCCATTAGCCACGCTTGTAGTAACATCCGAATTTGTATTACCTGCTTTATCTGTATAATTAATTGACCATGTGTAATTAGCATCCTTATTGAATGTAATCGTAGCAGTATGAGTTGCTAAATCAGGATTTTCACTATTATCCACAGTCGCCCAGTTGCTTATTGTAAATGCATTTTCTACCACATTTCCTTCGGCATCTACCGCATTTACTACAATACCCTCTGTCGCCTTATCAGCTTCAAAATGATGCACTCTCTCTGTAATCACTACAGTTGCTACTCTCTTATCATCAAAATATGTATTGCCATTATTATCATTACCATTATCAAATGTTACGTTAATTGATGGACTGGTTGCATCAATATCCATATCTATTGACTCAACATTTTCATTTCCGGCATTATCAACAACCTTTACATAAACCGTAACATCGCAACCGTTATTTAATGCTTTATCAACCTCAATATTACCACTCCAGCTGCTCTTTAAATCAGCCTGTGTTGGTGTTTCAACATTAAATGTATACAAATTGCCTTCTTTTGTTTTAACTCCGTTTTTCTCAATCCAATAATCAATTGTCTTTATACCTGAATATGGCTCATCATCCTCTGTAACTACACTAACCTTCACTTCAGAATTCTTATTGTATAATGCATCGTCTTCTGATTGTGTCAATGTAATATTTGTAGGGTTCTTATCCACAACATATCCATTTGAATTAATATAGATATAATTTCCGGCATAATCTGTAATTTTCAAATAAATTACAAATTGTTCATCTGTTTCTATACTAAAATCTTCATAGCTTATAAATTCAGCTCTATCTAACTCAGCCTCAGTCATGGCAATTGGATTATTTGTTTTATAATACTCAACCTCTACCGGGCATAAATTATCATCTGATGTTGCTGTGATATCAGCTTTAACATTGCTATATAATCCAAATGTTAAAACATTTAATATCTTATCCCACGTATTTTCATTTACAGTTACTGTTCCTGTAGGATCAGTATTATCCACAGCAAATTCATACACAGATACAACATCTCCTGTAGAAATTGTATTTAATGTATTACCCGCTTTGTTAGTATAAGCAAATGACCATTCATATTTAGCATCTTCATTGAAAGTAACTGTAGCTGTATGAACATCACCTACACTTGTCCATTCGCTAATTACATAAGCATTTTCAACGGTATTACCATCCTTATCATATGCATTTACAACAATTCCTGCCCTTGCGGCATTCTTATCAAAAGAAGATGCTCTGTCATTTAATGTAATAGTTGCTGTTCGCTTATCCATTGCGAAGTATCCATATCCGTCAACTACTTTTCCTGCAGTTCCATCCATGCTTATTGATGCACTTAATGTATCCACATTAATAGCTAACATTGTCTCTTCGCTGTATTCATTACCTGCGTTATCAACAACAGTTACTATGACTTTTACGTTATCAGAATTGTTTTGACCTTCACCATTACCAGCTTTTACCGTAATATCTCCAGTCCAGTCCGCTTTTAATTGCTCATAAGTTGGATTTTCCACTTCAAATGTATATAAATTACCGGACTGTGTAACCTTTGAACCTTTGCCCATATCAATTACTTTATAATCAATAGACTTGATTCCTGAATATACATCCTTTCCTTCAACCAAATCACTTACAACTATATCTACTTTTACATCTTCATTGTAGAAACCTGCCCCATTCGCCTGTGCAGGATTTAATGTAATCACACTATCTGTTGTGTCTACAATGGCTCCATCTGTACTTATGTATAGTGTATTACCAGCATAGTCCGTAATTCTTGCATATACTACAAATCTCTCGTCTGCAGTTACTGTATACGTATCCTCACCAAATTCACCTGCTTCATAAAGTGCTTCTAATGCTGTTTCATTTAAAGCAGTTACATCATTTGATTTATAATACAAAATGTCGTATACATCTGAAATTTCGTCAGTCGCTGTTGCTGTTGCTGTTATACTATATTTGTCCCAGACACCAAATGTTAATGTCGAAAGTAATCTATCCCATGTATCATCTATACTAAAAGATATTTCTGCACTTGGAGCTGTTTTATCTACAGCAAAGCTATAAATATTATCGCCTGTTTCTACAACTGATGATTTATCCATCATCTTTCCAGCTTTATTAGTATAAGAAATTTCCCATGTATAATTGGCATCTGTTTCAAATGTAACGGTTGCTGTATGTACATCATCACTACTATTCCATACAACCATTGATGGCTTACTAATAGTCACCACATCCCCGTTTGCGTCTTTTGCCACAATTACAATTCCTTCTGTTGCTTTAGCTGAATCAAAGGAGCTTGCTCTATCAGTTATTACTATTGTTGCAACTCTCTTATCATTATAATGTCCGGCTGTAGCGTCCTCGTGTAATGTTCCATCTATAGTTACACTGTCAAGCGTAGGTGCTGTACAGTTAACCATATAATTTTCTGTTCTAACATACTCAACATTTCCGGCAAGATCTGTAACTTTAAACCATACAGTTACAAAATCACTATTATTCTTTGTATCTGCAACGATTACAGACACTGATCCGCTCGTGACATTATTAACAGTATCTGTATGTGTATAAAGTGTTCCTGCTTGAGTTTTTAAATCATCTGAAACCGCTTCATATGTTACATTCGCTTCTATTTCAGAATCCGTAACAAAATATTCAACTCCTGCGATTCCTGAATAATCACCTTTATCTTCAACGTTAATTGAAACATTAAAGTTTGCATTGTAAAAATCTCCACTGTGTTTTTCATCTGAAACCACGTCTGTATCTGTTTCAGACTTGTCCACTACCAGCTTAATAGGTGTCGACTCAGAAACACCTTCCAAATCATGCCATTTTTTTGTCCATTCTCCATCAGCCTTATATCTCAACTGAATCTTAGTTATTGTTGCACTTTCATCCAATGTAAATGTCTGTGTGTTTTTTCCACCAGCAACAACATCCCCATTTTCGTCGTAAATTCTAATACCGGTTTTATCTGTTACAAACGTAATCACACCATTATTGGCATAGATAAATGTGGTTCCATCTATTCTAATCGCATCTTCATCATTAAATAGCTCTGCTATTTCAGAAGATATAGTGGATGTAGCAACAAACGTTGCTGTAATTGACTTATCTGCCGTAATATTCTCTACAGTAAATGTAATAACACCATTTTCATCTTCATCATAGTTTGCAACATCTGTACCATCTACTTGAACTCCTGAAATAGAATATCCCTCATTCGGTGTTACAGTTACTATGCACGAACCGTCATAATCTACTAAATCAGAACCCAATGAAATCGCACCGTTTGTTGTCTCTCCTGCGGTTACCTTATATCTATTTGGAGCAAATGTAATCGTAATAGTATAATCCTTATCTGCAGTTAAATTTTTTACATAAGTATCAGTATCACTGTAATTTTCTCCTGTAACTGTAGTATCAGCTTCATCATTAATTATCACTTCCGAAACTCTATAATTATCATCCGGATCAGCTGTAATAGTGATGCTATCGCCTTCTTCTACATCTACTGTTCCACCACTTGTGCTAGGAGTCGTAACAACAGTGCCATTGCCTGTATGTGTAACAGTTATTGTATATACCTTTACAAATACAACTGCAATTTCTACATTGTCGGTAACAGTAATATCCTTACTAAAACTATCTACATTGTCTATTGTTTGTGCTGCTCCATCAATAGAAACTGATGAAATTTGATAACCTTCCGCAGCATTAATCTCCAATGTAACTGTCGAATTTTCATCTACTGTTACACTTGCATTACTCTCTCCATTTAAGGTGGCACTTCCACCTTCCGAAATATCAGTTACTGTAACTGTATATTCCTTTACTGTTTCAAGTACAATTGCGATATCCGCATCAACAGTAATTGTATCAGAATATGCTTCACCTTTAGTAACTTCTTTTGTTTCTCCTGCAACTGTAATCGTCTTAATGTATGAACCTTCTGCAGGTGTAATCAATATCGGAACCTCTGTTCCCTCATCCACAGTAATCGATGACTGTTCTACTCCATTAAGTACAACTGTTGCATCTCCACTTGAAACCGTAACTGATAATGTATATGTATCTGGTTGTGGTGTCACAGTCTCACTCATTGTTACATCGGTATTAAGAACTAAATTATCCTCTGTTACCTGAACAGTTCCTGTAACCTCATCATAACTTTCTAGTGTTACAGTATAGCTAATAGTTCCTTCCGTAAGCGAACCTGCTGTTAACGCTTGCTGAATATCATCTGTTGCAAATGATGCCACACCATCTTCATCTGTGACATTATTTAACGCTAATGTCCACTCTGACTCAACAGCACTTAACGCTACTGTTGCTCCTACCAGTGGATTCGTTCCGTCCGTTACTGAAATCGTAAACGCATCCGGATAATTTGCTGTTGCCGCCATCGTCTTTAATGTGGTTTGTGGAAGCATTGCCACAATCAACATCACCGACAGCATAATCGCTAGAACTCTGTCTAACGCATTGACTTTGGTTCTCTTCATCTTACCCTTGCTCCTTTAAGTAAATTTTTAATTCTTTTATGTATCTATAGTTTCTACCATTTAATATACAGTGCATATTAAATGATAAAATTAAGAACGATACCACAAATATAATTATCCAAGTTGTAACTATTTTCGCCCATATCACTATCCCAAGCACAACAACAGAGACAAACAAAAGCACATCAGCCATCATAGCCTCTTTATTCTTGAAAAAAGACAATATTCCAACAGAGGACAGTCTTATCTGCTTATTACGATATATACGTCTTTCCATTTTCGCTCGTATCTTAGAAGACTGCCTAGCAATTATAATTTCCGATATAACAGCCAGCAAAAAAAACATCGCAACTACATATGCCATAATTCTTTGTATGCTATTTCCCTCAACACTCACAAACGGAATTGTAAATATTAACAAACACTGCAGACATGCAAGACATATCATCAGGCAGACTAGTAATTTTAATTTCTTTTCCACTATTCAATCACCTCATCCGTATGGATAAGCATGATTTCTTCAATCAAATTCAGCTTCTTTCCGCCCGTACGTACTGTCTTAACACTTTCCTTCTTTAAAGCCACTGTTGCATTTTCATCAACTAATAATCCTGTCTCTTCGCCGTCCAATACATCCGTTGATTCATTTGTAAGTAATCCTGTTTCCTCTGAAACAATAGAATTAACTTTATTTTCTACAAGAAGTCCAGTATCAGGTCTATCATCCAAATCCGACTTTCCGGCTCCCTTCATTGTTTCGGTTAATTTTCCTCTTTCTTTGTTTATCTTGCTTTCTTGATATTTCTTTGCGCCAGACTTCTCATTTGCAACTCGCATTTTAGCAATGGACTTTCTTGCAGTTCTACCTGACAAGTCGCCTATAACAGTAGGTATATCAAAGAAAAACCATAATATAACAGCAATCGCTATAGCCACTCCTGCTATAATGTACGAGATAATCGATAATGTTGATAACGTTTCAGCCATTCTTAATTACCCCCATTCTTTCTTTTTTCTACTTCGTTATATTTTGCATTAATATTGTCTACATAAGATTTGTAATCACTCTCAATTTCATCCTGCAAATCATTTACATAGGATAATGTCGATGAAATTGCGCTGCTATTTTTATACAACTCACTCATTAAATCTAACGCTGTCTGCCTATCAAACCCAACATATGCCATATATTCCGCTTGGTCATTTACTAACAGCATGGTTACATAATATAATGAAATCTTGTCATAATTAGCCTCATTATCTGTAGCCTTTTCAGCAATAGTCATTACCGTCTCTATCTCTGCAAATAGTGTATTATAATCATCTAACGAATGTTCTGAGGTTGTACTCTGATTTGTCATAAATCTACATATTTCATAGTAACAATGAGCAATTTCCTTTTTATCAAAATCTCCTGTTGTTTCAGCAGACGCTTTTTCAAAAAATGGCTTTGCATCTACTGCACGTCCCTTAAGCGTGGAATCAAGCTCTGCAAAATATAATTTACCCATTTCATAGTACATGTTTGCCATTGTCTCATTAGACATATCATGACTATCTTTATTCTCATTGATTACATTTCCGACTTTAATAATTTCCTCATTGGTTGCATCGTGATTTTTATAATATTCAATCAATGCTTCATATGCATCCACCCTTGAAGGATAAAGCTCAATTGCATCATAATATTTAGCCGGGTCAGAACTGGCAACATTTAAATCATAGTCCTTGTCATTCATATTGTTTGCTGTCCAATTCATAACAAATCCTGCAACACCTGCCACAACAGCTAATGCTATACAAGAAATAAATGCAGCTAACTTTCTTTTTTGTTTCTTCTTGAAACCTTTTGTGATTAATTCCGGATGCTCTAAATCATATAACAAATCGGCACATGTCTGATATCTATTTTCAGCAGCCGGTTCAACACACCTATCAATGATAATTTCAATACCTTCTGATAATTCAGGATTCCACTGTCTAACAGGTGCATATGGTTCACCATTTCTCGGATCAACTCCTGTTAACAGGTGGTGCATTGTCATTCCCAACGCAAATATGTCTGACCTTCCATCCGTCTGACCACTGTATTGTTCCGGTGGAGCATACCCTTTTGTTCCAAGCACAGTTGTGTCAGCCAAATTCTGTTCCTTATACTCTCTTGCAATACCAAAATCTATAATCTTAATATTACCTTCCGGCTTAAGCATTACATTTGCAGGCTTCATATCTCTGTACACAATCGGTGGCTTCTGCGAATGAAGATAAGCCAATGCATCACATAGCTGCTTCGCCCACCCTATAACTAGCTCTTCCGTCTGAGCACCATATTCATTAAGGATTTTATCCAAGGACTCACCTTCGATATAATCCATAATGACATATATTGTCACTCCGTTATCAATAATATCCACAATTCTTGGCAACGCAGGATGGTCTAATCGTTTCATCATATTTGCTTCTGCCAGCAAACTATTAACAACTATCTCATCGTTTTTTCCACTGCCTTTTTTTCGAATTTCCTTAACAGCCCACTGTTTATTCAATCTCTTATCCATTGCAAGATAAACAATTGACATACCGCCTCGGCCAATTTCTTTAAGTATTTCATATTTTCCATCTATGACGGTTCCTACCTCAGTCATATTGTTCACCTCACTCTGCTTTAATTAATATTACAGAGATATTATCTTTCTCTTCTCTAGATTTTACCTGTTCTATTAGATATCTGGCATTATTATGCATTGAATCCTTATTCATTAAATTAATTGGATTCAACGACTCAAACATCTCATCCGTAGATATCTCATGACGAAACCCATCAGAACAAAGCATATATACACCCTTGCTAGCCGTTCCTGACGAAACATCTGGTTCAACCACCTTAGATGCCCCTACACATTGGAGCAACAAATTTCGTCTTTTATCCGTCTTAGCCTGTTCCACCGTCATCGTCCCTTCGCTAATCTCTCTAGCAATAAAAGTGTGATCATTAGTAAGCTGGTTTACCCTCGTTGAAATGTGATATATTCTGGAATCCCCAACATGAACCCAAACATAATTATTATCAACAAAAAGTATTCCCGAAAACGTGGTGCCCATCCCTTCTTCGCCAAGACTCTGGCTATGTTCTAAAATTTTTCCGTTGAGTTCTTTTAGCATCAACGCCCATTTAGCGCCAACAACAGCCATGTCAAGATTCTCAAGTTCATAAGGAAGGTCTTCCTTAAACCATCTATCAAATTCTCGTATCACAGTAGCACTAGCCAATTCACCTTTTGACAAGCCACCCATTCCATCACATACAATCGCCATAAGCACCTCGCCCATATCACACGACGCGTGTTTAACCAATACACTGTCTTGATTTGTGCTTTTTGATATTCCCACATCCGTATCTGCTGTTACAATAAACTTCACCGCACATTCCTCCTCGTTTGTACCTATGGATTAAAAACAAATTCTTCGTCAGCCAATGTTAATTTATCTCCATTTTTAATTTCAATCTCACTTTGGGCCGGAAGTTCTCTTCCGTTCACAAATGTATGATTTTTTGAATTCAAATCAATAATGAAGTGTTGATTACCTCTCGTTATGATATCTGCATGACTTCTGCTTACTGCCACATTATTGCTCACGAAATAATCAACATAACTTCTTTCCTTACCAAGCCTAAACACCGGCTTGTTAATTATAATTTCTTCATCTGTTAATACTCTATAAAGCTTGGCATAGCATACATTATTGTTTTGAACCGTCATGACATTATTATCATTTAACAAACCAGTTGCTTCGTCATCCTGAATTTTAGATAATAACCCGGTTGCTTCATCATCGTCCTGAAGTAGCCCTGTTGCTTCATCGTCTAATAAACCAGTTGCTTCATCATCGTCATCCATTTTCCCGGTTGCCTCGTCATCATAATGCTCATAATAATGTTGTTGCTTATTTGTCATATAACCACTTTGTCCGGCATTTTGTTTTTTTATAGTATTAACAACACTTCTATCCTCTTTAGCTATAAACACCTCTATTTTTTCAACATCAATTTGCTTCATAGCCCTAAAAAAATATACAAACCTCGAAACAACTTCACTTGTTTTTTCATCAGCTGGCTTAACAGAATAAACAAAAGACTCTATAAGTGTTGCAATATCTCCTGTATTTCTTTGCTTAATTGTAGGCATATAAACAAACTGAACCTCCTTGGTTACTTTGTTTATATAAACATCCTGCAAGCCTTTTTCAAGATATCCCAGGCTCAATCCGTTTGCCTGTAATTTTTGTACTGCGACAACAATTTGTTCTATAACAAACAAGAAATCTCTTTTTGTTAGCGGCTCTTTCATTCTTTCAAATAAACTTATTCCTACAGGTCCTGTATATTCCACCAAACCTTTTTTAATTACTTTCGGTTTGAGAAATCCTCTCAAAAAAATCCTTGCAAATCTGTCTAACTCTTTAGTGTCAATACTTTCACCAAACGAAGCTTTCGCCCTGATAATTAGCTGGCAATCCTTTGTCTTTGCCTTAAACTTCATATCCTTTTTCCTCCTCTAGTCTCCGTAGGAAGCTTAAATTTTTATCATTTTTCGTAGAACTATATGTTCTTCACGATAAAGGAATGAAATATAGAGAGAATCCGTGATTTAACGCAACCATTGACCAATTCTTTGACCATTTATTAATTACAGAGTTTTTCAAGCTGTGTCTTTTTTTCGCTAAATGATGGATGTACATAGTAATTTAATGTAATTCCGACATTTGAATGTCCTAGTATTTCACTTAATGTTTTTATGTCTACATTTTTTTCAACACATCTAGTGGCAAAGGTGTGGCGTAAAATGTGAAAATTAATATCCGGAAGGTCATATTCAGCAAGCTTTCTATGAAAGCGATACTCAAATGTTCTTGGTATAACAAAATCATTAGTTTCAGATATTACATATCCACCTTCTTTGCAAGCGTAATTTAATATTGGGTATAGCTTAGATGTAATAGGTATATCTCTTGCAGATGTGACTGTTTTAGGTGTACCGATCACAAGTTCGGTTTTGCTTTCACTATTTGTGGAACTTGCAATTCTTGTAACGGTTTTTCTGATTTTAATTATTTTGCTGTTTAAATCTATATCATCCCAACTTAAAGCGCAGACTTCACCAATGCGTAATCCAGTATTTAGCGCTATTATTATTCCGAGCGCAGTTTTTGATGTATCATATTGCAGAGCATCTTCGAGTGCTTTTTGCTCATCGTTTGACAAAACTTGTATATCTGGTTTTTCAACAATGGGCTTAATTATTTTTGCTTTTAATGGTAATCGATATTCTTTTTCTACAGCATAATTTATAACAGAAGAAATAATGATGGACATGCTTTTGATGTAGGAATTACTAAGAGGCATGTCGCCATTTTTGCGACCATGTTTTTTCTTTTCTTGTAGAAATGAATTTATAATGATATCATCGATTGATGCTATGTTGATATTTCCAAGTTGTGGAATTATATGTATATCGATAATATTTTTATATTTTAACTTTGTAGATTCTTTTTGGTTAAAAAAACGATTGTTAAACCATTCTATCAGTACATCACCGAATGTTTTATTGTACTTTGGAATGCTTTCTTTTGTATTCTTTTCTTCAAGATAGATTCGTTTTTTTTCCTTAACTTCTGTATATGTTTTTCCGTAAATAGAATGATATGCGGAAGTACCATCAATTTTATATTTGATAAGTCGAGCCTCCCAACGACCATCTTTTCTTTTGTGTATATTTTCACCTTTTCTTCCCATGATTTTTCCTCCTTGACAACTTTTTGACCACAAATAATATCGAAAACGGCAATATTTTGTGTGTTTTGTTATATTTTATCCAAAATACGCCGGTTATTTTTGTGAAAAAACACTGCGAATTTTATCAAAATTTGTTGCATGTCGTTGACTTTTAGGTCTTGATTTGATAAAATAATTGCGGTATACTATGCAATTTTTTGTATGAAGAACATATAGTTCTACGCAACCATACAAATCAATTCTTTTTAAACCTTTACCAATTATTTCAGTTCTTTCCACTTCTCTATACAATAATCGCAAATCCAATCTGCTGTATCCGCCATAGCTATCATACCTCCAAGCTTTGACAACACCTGCTGAATCTTTGCAATCTTATTTTGAATAAATTTTTCATCCACACATCTGATATTTTCATAAACACCCGGTGTCATCTTAGAACCTTTTGTTCTTTCAATAACCACATCCTTACAGGAGATATGCTTTGCTCCATTTTTATCTGCAGCTACAAGTTCCACAAAGAAATCATCTATGGATAATTCCTTAACTGTCTTCTTGCCATACACCTGCTCCAATAATCCAAACTGCTGAATAAGGATAAACAATTCTAGTTTCGATAAAGAGCCAATCGTAGCATCCAATGCCTCTCTATCCTCCTTAGATAAAGCCTTATTAGCAGAGTCAAAGACACTTTCCCCCGGACTTGCAAACTGCTTACCGGCACCCTCTTCATCATCCTCCATCTCTTCTAACGACAAATATCCATTTTTCAAATCCATAAGATAATATATAGTCTCTAAAGAAATTCTTTTTCTGCTATCACTGTTTCTCTTGCTTTGAATATGGTCATATATCATCTCAGCAGTAATATGGTCATATGCTATGAATTGTTCCTTATGAATCTCTAACATCGCCTCGCTAATCTTTTTCAGATTCTTAAGTGCCTCCACCGGAAGGCATCTCTCCTCACAAAGCAACCTTCTCATTGCCTGCTTACAACAAAATGTAATAAAGGTTGAAATGCGATACTGCTTATCCTCTGTAAGATGTGCCTTGTCATTGTACTTAGGAAGTTCGGTATAAACCACTTCTATTAAGATGCTTTCCAGTTCCTCAAACTTATGACGACAAAGCTGACCCTTGATAGCTCTAAACTTGGCAGCCTCTTTAATATCCTTCATAATAAGCTCCATTACATTCCCTTCAAGCTCCGTAAGCTCTTCTCTGGTAAGAATTACTTTCTCGCCACCTGCTAAGGTAATTGCCTCACCTCTTCTTGCTGCCGCAATGTGCTTTGCCATTGCTTTTACATATTCCTCTTTGTTACCGTTGTTCTTGTTAAAAATAAATTCTTCTTTACGCATATTCTTTTCCTCCTGCGAATGTTTTTATTTGCGGGAGGAACACGTAAAAAAGGTCCCCGACAATTAATATGTAAGATTTTGTCGAAAATAAAAAAATAACGCTTCCTCCCGGTTACTAACCAGTTGAAAGCGTTGTAATTTTTTACCTATGCATTTTTTGAAAACAAAAAAGAGACATGAAAAACCGCCAGCATTTCACTGGTTATTTTTCACGCCTCCTTAAGGTCTTTGCCTCATATCGTGATGAGCATTCATTTAATTGTACACTAGCCTTAAAGGGCTACCTTTCCGTCTACAGCGGCCTCCATGAGCAAGGCTTCTGTATATTTTTTGAGCACTAAGACTCTCTTACAGTGATGACACTTAACAAGCATATTCTCTAATATGTAAGTGTCCTTGTTGCCTGTGATAACATAAGACATCTTCAGGCTTTTCTTGCACTTTCTGCAATACAAATCGATCTGATGCACGATAACACCTCCATTAACGAAATTTTCTGTGTCAATGAAGAGGTAGGGAATTTTAAGTCACCTCTGCAATTGTTCCATAGCCGTTGATCTATTCGGCTAACGAAGTAGCTGTTCCGCGGTGCGAAGCCCACACCACTACTGCGCACATGCTTCCTTGCTGATCCTATGAACGTCCGGATAACCCGAACAGTTGTTCTGGTCATATTATAGTATAGCATGTCATTATTTGCAACCACTTTTCGAACAAACATTCGACCTTTTATTTCTCCTTTGCCTTCTTCATCCCTATTTTCGGGGCAATTACAAAGTTTTTATTAATTAGTGTCTGCTGATTAATCAGAAAAGTGTTGATTTTACTGACTTTTAGGCTGTTTTGTAGTATAATAAATGCAAGGGTTTCATTAACTCAAACTCATTTTCCTTGCACTTTTTATGAATTTTACTAT